>Ga0209054_1000009_pt1 | contig 202903 bp, 151 predicted proteins | sample SaaInlV_DNA_200m_FD_184689 | JGI IMG/M metagenome (GOLD analysis project Ga0209054, IMG submission 184689) | Marine microbial communities from expanding oxygen minimum zones in the Saanich Inlet - SI075_LV_DNA_200m (SPAdes) (version 2) | ecosystem: Environmental > Aquatic > Marine >... | reverse complement strand
TAACACGCTTTTCTACATTTGATTTTGGGCTCATTTTTATATCCTTTTTTGCTTTCAGGATAACCCAAAAGTATCTCTTACAAAATCATGCTATGTGCTCCGAGTTGCTCTGACAGGATACAGAATGTTTAATCCGCTGACTGGCAATGAAGCAGGACTTCTTGCATATTGGAATTTCGATGGGGGCTCAGCGGTTGATGTATCACAGCATGGTCATGATGGTCAACTCCTGGGAGATGCCACCACCATAGAGGAAGTATTGCCTTCAGGTGAGTTGTATCAATGGGGAGATTTGAATCATGATGGTCAGATAAGCGTGAGTGATGTAATTGTGCTGATTGATCACATATTGGGACTAGACTGAAGTTTATCTGGGTAGTTGCATCCAATGTCCTAGATGTCTACAATCTATGATATGGTGCAAGAAGAAATCATAAAGCCAAAGGTCGATATTAATTCATCGTTGGTAAGGAAGCTAGTTGACGCTCAGTTTCCAGAATGGGCAAATCTCCCTGTCAAATCAGTGGAATTCGATGGACATGATAACCGAACCTTTCACCTCGGAGACACCATGTCAGTTCGATTACCCAGCGCTGAGTGCTATGCAGGGCAAGTAATCAAAGAGCATAAGTGGTTACCAAGGCTATCACTGCAGTTGCCACTCCCCATACCTGTCCCGATAGCCTTGGGAAACCCTACACAGGACTATCCCTGGAGGTGGTCCGTAAACCAATGGCTGGAAGGTGAAAATGCTAGAATTGAAGGCATTGGCGATTTAAACCTATTTGCATTGTCACTGGCAAACTTTCTAGCTGATTTGCATACGATTGATACAACAGGCGGACCTCTTCCAGGTAAACACAACTTTTTCCGTGGCGGTCCACTTGCTACCTATGATGCTGAGACACGTCGAACCATTGAATTGTTGCAGGATACGATTGATGCGGATTGTGCCATCGCAGTGTGGGAGACCGCACTGGAATCAAAATGGCAAGAGAATCCAGTTTGGGTACATGGGGATTTTAGTGCGGATAATCTGCTGGTACAGCTTGGTCGATTAAGTGCGATTATCGACTGGGGCGGTTTAGGAATTGGTGATCCTGCGTGTGATCTGACAATTGCCTGGACGCTTCTCTATGGGAAGAGTCTGGCGTCGTTCCACAAGGCGCTTCCACTTGACAAAGAAACCTGGGAACGAGGTCGGGGCTGGGCCCTTTGGAAGGGATTAATCACCCTGCGGGACAGTATTGATAGCAACCCCAGAGTAGCTGAGAGTGCTCACAGGGTACTAGGTGATGTGATTGCAGAGCACAAAATCTTGATCTAATCAAAGCGGAGCCAAGATTTCCCCAAGTTGCCCAATAGACAGCGTTGTCAAGTATCGAAACTATATAGCATATATCATAATCATACTTTTATACTAAGAGGATTGCCCATCAGCAAATAGTCAAGTACTTGATATTATTGATATTAAATTATAGTCCCTTCTGCTGGTATATGTTTTGATGTTTAAACTAAGCAAGAAAAAACTACAGATTGATACCTAAAGGGGAAACCATGAAAATAAAGCGCACAATTCAATCAATTATACCATTATTGCTTCTTGTCTCCTGTGTCTATCAGAGACCAGATATGCACACTGATATGACTGTGGTATCCCCAAAATTTGACCTCAAGAAGTCTCCAGTTGTTTTATTTGATGCCGGTCATGGGAATTTCCACGATATCCAGTCAACCTATAAACCCTTCGCCACACTCCTCAAAAATGATGGCATTATATTAATAACACACACAGGTCGATTCACACAAAAAGCACTACGCAATGTTGATTTGCTCATCATATCAAATGCCATGGGTGAGGAGCAAAAAGATGGTGGGATGACCAGTGCCTTTGAAGAAAGCGAAATTCTTGTGCTTACAGATTGGATCAAAGCAGGGGGTTCACTTTTACTCATTGCTGATCATGACCCCTTTGGTAGTGCCTCCGCAGATCTGGCCCAGGCATGGGGTGTGGGGATGGAAAGTGTGTGGACTGTTGATACACTCAGAATAAATCCTGAAATAGGGAGGAATTCCTGGTTGGAGTACACCCAGGAAAATGGCGGACTTGGAAAGCATCCTATCCTTCAGGCAAACTCTCAGGATTCTGCCATCCAGGGGGTGATTACATTTACTGGTCAGTCATTGAATTTTGATTCGACCTGGACTTCCGTCCTGCAACTTTCCAATTCAGCTCAGAATTATTACACACGGGCAGAGGCAAAAGTTTTAGCCACAGAACCTTCAACCTTCTTCCCGGTATCTGGTCAGTCTCAACTTATTGCGCGACAGTACGGTGAGGGGAGGATTGTTATCGCGGGTGAGGCTGCCATGTTTACGGCTCAGGAGGTGAGAATATTTTTCAAAACCATGCGTGCTGGATTCAACTACACAGGCTATGATAATAAGAAGTTTGTACTCAATGTCATCCACTGGCTTTTATTTGAGATTGATTGAAAGCTATCTAGCCACAATTAGTAAGTGGTGTCGATAGACAGATACATACCAGTTAATCAGCTACCCCTCCAGGATAGGATATATTCCCAGTTTTCAGGGGGAGGGGCCGACGGCTTCCTGTGTATCCATTGTCCTCCCACGTTGAGCTCCTTGCAGACGGATTCAAAATGGTACATTGATATTCCCATGTCGATTCTCTGGAGATCACAGAATAGATTTGGTTTCCGATACCCTGGTGTACGCTGCAAGAATAGATGGAATTGATTCTCATCCTGAGCATATCTCCAGGGTTGCTTATTTGATGCCGAAGGACTTAATCGAACCATGTCCAAAACCTGAGCATATTTCCCTGCCCTCTCGCGTTGTAGGGGAGTCTGGAAATCTGATTCAAAGAAAAGACTTTCCCAATCTTTCCTGTTTTTTGATCCTGCAACGTTTCTGATGATCCGATCAATAATATTTCTGTTGTCAGCAGGAAGACCTATGGAGACCACAGCCGGTACTATTTCGTGTGGTTGAACATTAATTCTAGATGAGAACTTATCTTTTCTGAATGATCCACCAAGCCAGCAAGATGCCAAACCGAGTCCTGTGGCGAATAAAACTATATCCTCCATCAAATATCCATAATCTTCAAGATTGTCTATCTGCTTTTCGACGGCTCCTACTATAAATCCAGAAGCTCCTCGAATAAAGCCGTAAGTCCCCAGCCCTCTTAATTCTTCAGAATCTCCAGCTCTTGCGGCTACCAATTCAAATCGAACTTTGTCGTCTCGAATACCTTGTGTTTTACTGTTAATGTAATCATCCAGGAGTTTCAACATATCTGGAGCAATGGCTTGACCTGTACAGCTCCTCCAGGAACTTCTTAATTGAATGAGTTTTGATGCTGATTGACTTGGGAGCGATTCCATGCTTTTATTTAGCTGTATTGAAGAACAAGGCAATAATCTTTTTCTATATTGCTGAAACAGTCGCTCCCTTGAATTTATTCCTGAGTTACCAATGGAAAGGGGCCAGCCTAGGCCAGCCCCTTGAGATGCATTGAAGTAAGGGGGACTACCTCAGATACACCATCTTGATTATTTCATCAGAATATCAATAATAAAACTTTTAATATTTTCATGATTTCCCCGCAAGCTATGATTTTAATCAGGCCGCAAAATCAGAAGGAATGAAAACTGATTGTTTTCGAGTAAGGAGTGGTCAAAAGATAATGCAATGAGTGCCGATTAGCAAATGATCATGGATTTCCAGGGGTGTGATTCGTCTAAGCACCGTACTATGAATCTTCGCTCGAAGGGCTACGCCCATATGCAAACTCTAGGACCAGCTATGACAATTTGAAGTTATAATGATATAGAAATGAAAAATCCCTGTGATTCAATCAGATGTTGAGACACAAGGACTAGAGGGTTGTGACCGCGGTAGGAATCGAACCTACGACCAATTGATTAAAAGTCAACTGCTCTACCAACTGAGCTACGCGGCCATATGGCATGGGTGTCATTCAAGTTGAAACCCTTTAAAAAGCGAGGCAATATAGTTTTGTACCCACCTCGGGCAAAACAATTTCCAAGTCATTTCAAGGTTTTTAAAACCTATCCATTTGGGATTGGTTGTTATTATTTAAGTCCTATCTTGAGAGCATGAAAAAATTAAATAGTCCCTGGAGAATCATTTCTACAGCGGTATACGGAGCCCCAAATGAGGGCAAAATTTATGGTGCCATGGAAGTCGATGTAACCAATGCCTGGGAGATGATTGCTGCAAGTCGTGCAGATGGAAAACGCATCACCATGACCCATATGGTGGCGGCTGCCGTGGGTCGCGCCATCGGCTGGGATATCCCTGAAATGAATGCCTTTGTAAAAAGAGGTACCCTGATACAAAGGGATGAGGTCATTGTAACTGTGGCAGTCAACATGCACGGGGGCAAAGAAATGACCAGCGTCAAGTTGTATGACGCACACAAAAAGACGGTCTTTGAAATTGCTGATGAAATCCGCACCCGGGTGTCTAAAGCTAGGAGTGGGGATGATAATGAGACCATGGAGAATAAGTCATTTTTGGCTAAAATTCCCTGGCCCTTCCGTCGTATGGCTTTTCTATTGTTCCGTTTTCTAACCAATACACTAGGAATGCAGATCAAATCCATGGGATTAAGTCACAATGCCTTTGGATCCATTCTCCTCTCCAATATTGGTTCTCATGGTTTGTCCACAGGGTGGGCTGCACTTTTCCCTGGATCGAAATTACCTGCTGTATTGGTGATGGGTAAGGAAGAGGATAAACCAGTCGTCAGGGATGGCAAAATTGTGATCCGGAAAATTCTACCCCTCACAGGTACTTTTGATCATCGCATTATGGATGGTTATCATGGTGGCATGCTGGCACATCACATAAAACGTTATCTTGAGAATGCAGATCTTCTCGCCGAAGCACCAGTCGAGCTGAAAGAGGAAGCTTTAAAAAGTTAATTCAGTCTGGAAGACCAGACTTAAGATTTCGGGTGAACCACCCATCTACGATATTCAATGAATGCACAACTGAGGAACAATCCTAGATTCTGAAAGATTTTCAGCAATCCTACATTTGATTCTTCGCTACCCATGCTGAAACACCCACAATTAAAATCAAGACCTCGGGCCATGGCTGATGTGATTGCCAGGACAAAGACAAGCAGCAAGCTGCCGATTATGATATAAGCCGCCCGCTGGTATCTATTGATGACCAAGGCAATCCCGCAGATTAGCTCAAGCCAGGGAAGGACAATGGCTGAGATATGCAAAAGGGGGAGGGGTAACAGTCTATAATTGGCGATTGATTTGGCAAATAAACCGGGATTCCAGATTTTATCCAGACTGGCGTAGATAAAAAGTAGCCCCAATCCGATTTGAATGCTTCGAACAAGCCACTCACCATATTTGCCACCAAGGAAAATATCTAAGCTGGTGCGCATCAGGGACTACTCTCAATGGGATAGCCAGCATCCCGCCATTCCTGCCAACCGCCAAAGAAGAAATTCACATTTGCAAAGCCCATCATCTTTAAATCAGCAGCGAGATCAATAGAGGCATTACAATCTTCTCCATCACAATAGGTTATGATGTGCCTACCGGGATCAAGTTTCTCCAGGTAGGGGAGAGAATCCATAAAAGCATGGACAGGTAAGTTGATGGCGCGTGTTATATGACCCGTACCGAAATCCTCTGGACTGCGTGCGTCAATAAATAAGGCTGCATTACTCTCAAAGGCTGAGTATGCATTGTTAAGAGAAATATTGGATGCAGCTTCACCTTCGCCATTTGGGTTTATGGAGACGGCAGGCACTGCAACTCCAGTAGAATCATCACCAATCACTGTAATCTCAGTTCTTAGTCCAATACCATTGGGGAGCACAGCCTGTGCAGATATACCCAATACGGTGGAAACGACAATCAAAGTGAGAATATCTTTGATGAGTTTGTTCATCTGATTCATAACGATTGATAATAAAAGACACGGTAATTGAATCCTACAAGAAACTAGAGAGAATCCATTCGATGGTGGAAAAGAATTGATCTGATTCCCGTATTCACCTGACTTTCAATACGACGCTCTCTATATTCAAAGGCTATAACAAAAGGAGAAAAGAAAGATGGCTGGAAAGCGTGTTGTTATTGGTGATAGTGAGGTTGAGATTCCAGATTTTGGAATGAAGACTTTTATCTATCCAGTGTTATTATTATTACTGGTCTGGATATTTTTTGCCGGACCATTTTATGTTGTAGACCCTGAGCAAAATGGGGTTGTAAAAACTTTCGGAAAACTCTCTGATATTACGGAGCCAGGTTTACGATTTAAATTTCCCTGGCCTATCCAAACTGTTGATTTGGTAAATGTTGAAGAAGTTCGGCGTTTGGAGCTGGGTTTTCGTACTGTCAGAGCTGGTGGAACATCAAACTCTGCTCAGTATAAGGATGTGCCTTCTGAAGCGTTGATGCTCACAGGTGATGAAAACATTGTTAGCGTGGATCTCGTAGTCCAATACAAAATAAAAGATGCGGGATTATTTCTGTTCCGTGTGGCAGACCCAGAACGGGCTGTTTCACATGCTGCAGAAGCCTCAATCCGACAGGTTGTAGGATCTCAGCCCATTGATCAAACTCTGACTACTGGAAAAGCAATGATTGAAGCAGCCACAAAAGAACTGCTTCAAAAGGTGTTAGATAGCTATGAAGCTGGCGTCCATGTCGCGGAGATCAAGTTACAGGATGTAACCCCACCTCAACAGGTTGATGCCGCTTTCAAGGATGTTCAATCTGCCAAGGAAGAAAAAGAGAAGAAAGTGAATATTGCTCTGGGATATCAGAATGAAATCATCCCACAGGCTCGTGGAGAGGCCGCCCAGGCTTTTCAGGAAGCTGAAGCCTATAAGCAAAAACGTATCAAAGAAGCTGAGGGTGATGCATCACGTTTTACTCAAATGCTATACCAGTATCGTGTGGCTAAAAATGTCACCAAGACTCGTATGTATCTTGAGACCATGGAAGAGATTCTCCCAGGTCTTGATAAATATATTGTGGATGGAAAAGATGCAGGTGGCCTGGTGAATGTTCTAAGCCTTGAGAAAGTGAAAGGAGGTGCAAAATGAGAAATATCGGATTAATTATCATTCTCGGTTTAGCACTTCTGGTTCTATGGGGCGGCGTCATGATCGTCGATGAAACAGAGCAAATCGTGATTGTTCAGTTGGGAAAACCTGTTCGCAATATTGTGAAACCAGGATTGAATTTTAAGATCCCATTTATCCAGTCAGCTACTGTTTTTGAAAGACGACTGCTGGAATACGATAGTGCACCCAATACTATATTAACTGAGGATAAGAAAAACCTGATCCTGGACAACTACGCCCAGTGGAGAATTTCTGATCCTCTGAAATTTATGCAGACTATGCGTACCCAGGCTCTGGCTCAATCTCGTTTAGATGATATCATTTATTCAAGCTTGCGGGTTCAGCTGGGTACTCATCTCATGCATGAAATTGTATCCACTATGCGTGATTCACTCATGCATAAGGTGACCCAAAATGCTAATTTTACGGCTGCTGATTACGGTATTGAAATTGTGGATGTTCGTATCAAGCGGGCTGACTTGCCCCGCGAGAATGAACAGGCTGTCTTTGATCGCATGAAAGCTGAGCGTGAGAGAATGGCAAAACAGTTCAGATCCGAAGGTGATGAAGAGGCTGTGAAAATCCGAGCCGAAACCGACAAGGATCGTGAGATCATTTTGGCTGATGCTTACAAATTAGCACAGGAAGTCCGTGGAAATGGTGAGGCCCAGGCGATTAAGATTTATGCTGATGCCTACAAACAGGATCCGGATTTTTATGAATTCACACGCACCATGGATGCATACAAGAAAGTTTTTGATGACAAGACCAAGCTTGTCTTGACACCAGAATCAGACTTTCTCAACTATCTAAAGGAAATGAAATAGACTTTCAAATTATCCTGAAGATTACCTGTATATATAACCAAGGGGTGGCTGTCGTAATGGCAACCACCCCTTTTTTATTCAGCAATTCTACTCCCAAAAAGGATTGCGGCAACAAAGAGCTAATTTATATTCAGCGGCTTTAAAATAATGAAGCCATGAATAGCAAAAAGAGGCACCGATATGAACATGTTTCCTGATCTTCACTCAACCACAATTCTGGGAGTCAGACACAATGGCAAAGTCGCCCTGGGCGGAGATGGCCAGGTCACCTTTGGAGATACTGTGATGAAACATGGAGCAGTTAAAATCCGCTCCATCTATGATGGTGACGTCCTGGCAGGTTTTGCAGGATCCGCTGCCGATGCCTTTGCACTGTTTGAGAAATTTGAAGCCAAGCTTGATGAATTCGGTGGTGATCTTGTGCGAGCCGCTGTGGAGCTGGCAAAGGATTGGCGTATGGATAAAATGCTTCGAAATCTTGAAGCCATGCTGGTCGTTATGGATATTGATCATGGATTGATTATCTCTGGCAACGGTGATGTCGTTGAGTCTGATGATGGTGTCATGTCAATCGGATCCGGTAGTCCCTATGCTACAGCAGCAGCACGTGCCTTTATCGCCAGTGGGAAAAAATCCCCCAAGGAGATTGTACGTATGTCCCTGGAAATCACAGCCGACATTTGTATCTATACCAACAACAAAATAAATATTTTAGAATTGAAATAAGAGAACACTGTATACATGAGTAAATTTTCACTTACACCCAAGCAAATCGTCCATGAATTGGATAAATATATTATTGGTCAGGATAGTGCGAAAAAATCCGTGGCCATTGCCCTGCGAAATCGCTGGAGACGTCAACAGGTTACATCTGAGATTCGTGATGAAATTCTCCCTAATAATATCATCATGATTGGCTCTACTGGAGTTGGTAAAACTGAAATAGCCAGACGACTGTCCAACCTGGTGCAGGCTCCATTTGTAAAAGTTGAAGCCTCAAAATTTACTGAGGTCGGTTATGTGGGTAGAGATGTAGACTCAATGATTCGTGACCTGGTGGACAACAGCTACAATATTGTCAAGTCGGAGCATGAGATTACAGTTCGTGAAAAAGCCCTTGAAATGACCAATGAACGGATCATGGATTTGCTTTTGCCACCATTAAATAATCCGGACAAAGAGTCTGATGATTACGCTAGATATTTAACTACCCGCGAGAAAATGTATGCCAAACTCATGGCTGGTGATTTTGAAGACCGCCAGGTGGAGTTCAAGGTACAAGAAGACGGCAGCAGCAATGCCATGATGCAAATATTCAGCCCCATGGGGATGGACGATCTGGGTATGAATATCCAGGATATGCTGGGCAGCGCCATGCCTAAAAAGAAGAAAATGCGTCGTCTGAGTGTGACCGAGGCCAGAGTCTTAATCACTGCAGAAGAATCTGACAAACTCATTGATGAGGAAAAGGTTCAGCATGAGGCCATTCGTCGAGCTGAGCAGGATGGTATCGTATTCGTTGATGAGATAGATAAGATCGCCGTTGAACGAGGTGGCAGTGGTCCCGATGTATCACGAGAAGGTGTCCAGAGAGACATTCTGCCTATTATTGAAGGCAGTACAGTTAAGACCAAATATGGCACATTGACCACGGATCACATACTATTTATCGCAGCTGGCGCTTTTCATATGTCCAAACCTTCTGACCTCATACCGGAGCTGCAGGGTAGATTCCCAATTCGTGTGGAGCTTGAAAATTTGACTGAAGATGATTTTATCCAAATTCTCACCCAACCCAAGTCAGCACTGTTGAAACAGTATACAGCATTGGTGGGCGCGGAAGATGTCAAAATTACTTTTAACAAAGATGCCATCGCAGAGATTGCCAGAGTGGCCTTTGAGGTCAATGAGAGCGTTGAAAATATTGGCGCGAGGCGTTTGCATACCATCATGAGTAAACTGCTGGAAGAAACTCTATTTGAATTACCTAATGACAAGACAAAGAGCATTAAAGTCACCAAATCCATGGTTACCAAAACATTCAAGGACACCATGGCAGATCAGGACTTGAGTAAATACATACTCTAGAGAAAGCTAATTGAAGACACAATATCAAATCAAAATACACACATTAAAGACTCCGTCTATAGGCGGAGTTTTTTTTATCAATTAAGGTAAAGGAGGTCCAATGAAGCGAGATTTTATAGCCGTAACGGATTTTAGCAAGGAAGAGATCTATGAAACCTTCCGTATTGCTAAACAGTTAAAAGCAGACGTAAAGGCAGGAAAAGAACATCATTATTTTGCCAATGAAACGATGTCCATGGTTTTTGCAAAGCCCTCGTTAAGAACACGGGTGAGCTTTGAAACGGGGATGGTTCAATTTGGTGGTCATGCTCTTTATCTGGGGCCCAATGATATTAGTATTGGAAAACGTGAGTCTGTCAAGGATATCTCCCGCGTGATTTCGCGCTATAATAATTGGATAATGGCCCGCCTTTTTAAGCATGAGCATATGCTAGAAATGGCGAAACATGCCACAGTACCAGTAATCAATGGATTAACCGATTATAATCACCCCTGTCAGATCATGGCGGATATGTTGACCATTTATGAACATCACGGTAAGGTTGAAGGTCAGAAGGTTGTGTTCATCGGTGATGGAAATAATGTCTGCAACTCATTCCTCAATTTTGCCAGCGTCATTCCCTATCATTTTGTACTGGCTGCCCCAGAGGGATATGATCCAGATCCTGAGACTTTGGCCAAAGCACAGGCTGCCGGTCTCAGCAAAATCGAAGTGGTCCGAGATCCCATTGAGGCTGCCAAGGATGCCGATGTTCTCTATACTGATGTGTGGACTTCCATGGGGCAGGAAGCAGAGCGTCAAAAACGATTGGATGATTTTGATGGATTCCAGATTAATGCTAATTTGCTGAGTCATGCCAAATCAGATGCTCTCGTAATGCATTGTCTCCCTGCACATTATGGTGAGGAGATTACCGAGGAAACCCTGGATGGTCCGAACTCAGTCATCTTTGACGAAGCAGAAAACCGAATGCATGCCCAGAAGGCAGTGATGGTGATGCTGGCTAAATCTGGTGGAGCTGATATCAGTATCTAGGCGGTACAATTATAGATAAAAAAAAGCCCCAGAAATGGGGCTTTTTTTGTCTATTTCATAATTCTGTTAAGGAGTTCGAAATCCTGTAACTGGAGTAAAGACGTTAATATCCTCTGTATCCTGTGAGTAACCTGACACGAACCAATAATATATGGTATTGCTGCTAAGTGCGATGGTGGCGTTCGATGGATATGTGATGGTCATCTCAGAGTCTGAAGTTGCGTCAATGGTAGATTCGAAGATATCGCCGGTTTGAGATGATGTTCTTACAATGATCTTATACTTAACCGCATTATCGACATTAACCCAGTGGAAGGTAGGGGTCAGTGTGTTAATTGAGTTCCCATCAATGGGTGAAACCAGCGTTGGCACCTCAAGTGGTGTATCAGAAACTGGTCCAGCGGCTGGTGCTTCTAGTACCCCTCCCACATCGTAGGCAATGAGCTTATAGTGATACGTCGTACCAGCTGTAACCGCTTCATCGATGTAAAAGTTATCCGTTGTAGATTCAAGAAAGGACTCTGAATTGGTTGGGAAAAGTCCCCCTGCATCAGATCTAAAGATACTATAATGCGAAAAATCTGATTCGGTGTTATGATTCCATGTCAACTCTACATTCACCTGAAATTCAGTAGGTTTATTGTGAGCCATGATTTGCAGATTGGTCGGGGTTTGCGGCGGATCCAGATTGATAGGAGTAACTGAAACGACATTCGTATAACCACTTTCATTTCCCTCTGAATCAAAAGCAGTAAGTTTATATGAATACTCTGTGTCATAGTCAAGCCCAGCATCCATATAATAATTTGTCTGTAAGGTAGCAATCGAGGTAAAATCAACACTTCCATAGCTTCGATACAAGGTATATCCATCAAGGTCATCTTCAGTGTTTTCATCCCATGTGAGATAGACACCACCATCGCCAGAAAGCGCATCGGAGGAAGTAAAATTCATCGGTGTTGCTGGAGCTTCACTGTCATCTTCTTCAGGATCGCTACACGACCACATGAAAAGTGCCAGGCTGATTGCTAAAAGTATAGACAGGTAACGTTTTATCATATTATCCTCCAATTGTTAATGTCTGCTAATTTAATATTATTAACTGAGAGTCAAGCGCATTATCACTTGATATGATCGTGCTCACTGGGATGAATCTATGGAGTCAAATGGCTACAGGTCAATTGGAGCAGATCAGATCCATTGATTTTGCAATGGTATTTTGCCGGACCCATCTGAATTGTCCTTGACGTAGTGAGGGAGGGCATAGCCGGGAACTTCGCCCTGAAGCTCTTTTAGCAAATTCAGTGCCCGTTGTTGTGACACACGAAGATGACTGGTGCCCTGGACCATGTCAGCCTGGTGGAGGTAATATGGTTTTACCTTCATCTCAATCAGGGACAGAAATAACTCCTTTAGCACTTCCATTGAATCATTCACACCCCTGAGGAGCACACTTTGATTCAAAAAAGGAATACCCATGGATACCCAGTTCAGGATGTGTTTTTGAGCTGTCTCAGTAATTTCAGTAGGATGATTAAAATGAGCTGACACCCAGATCGGTTTCTGACTAGATATGATAATCTCACCCAATTCAGGGGTGAGTCTGAATGGATTGACGACAGGGAGACGAGTATGAATCCTGATGACCCGAAGATGCTGAATACTACCAAGTTCATTTAGAATAGCCAGGAGTGCCTGATTTCCAAGCGTGAGCGGATCGCCGCCCGTGAGGATGACTTCCTCAATCTCCGGGTGGGATCTTATATATTTAAAGGCTGCTTGTAGATCTTCCTCACGGGCGTTGTGCGCCGTATCTCCAACCAGTCGCTTTCTGAAACAGAATCTACAATATACGGCGCATTGGGCCGTTGGGATCAACAGGACTCTATTGCTATAGCGATGAATGAGGGCTTTCAACGGCCGCGATCCGCGTGCGGGGTTCTCATCTCCAATGGGATCGAGGAGTTCCTCAGGTAAAATGTTGAGTTCTTCAGAAGCGGGTACTATCTGTCGATACACTGGATCGGTATCATCAAATCGATTTATCAAGCCAAAATAATAGGGTGTGATTCCCATACGGTAGTTGGAGGTAATCTCATGGAACAGGTCCTGGGGCATATGCATGTTGCCACCAGCTCTTTCCAGCCACTTTGAAAGAGTTACCAGGTCTTTGCAGCTATGGGCATGCTGCCAGGTCCAGTCATTCCAACGGGGGTTATCAGTTTGAGAAATCATGAGCGAGTCTAAGCAGTGGGGGATTGAATGGAAATGCTTTTTCAGACAAAAAAGAAAAAGGTGCTTCAACCGAAATCAAAGCACCTTGATAGACTGGGTAGTTTTGAATCTATTCCGCGATAGACTCCAGTAGATATTGAGCAATATCCTTACTAGAGGTTTTTGTGTCCAGTTCCTCGGCCTTGATGCCATCATTTATCATGGTGGCGCAGAAAGGACAGGCTGTGGCCACTTCATCTGGATTGACAGCCTTCACATCTTCCATACGCTCAATATTGATGGTTTTGTCACCCAGGGTCTCTTCCAACCACATGCGACCACCACCGGCGCCACAACACATTCCTTCATTCATGTTACGGGGGAACTCTTCCAGCTTCACTCCAGGAATTGCCTTAATTACATCTCGAGGAGCATCATAGATGTCATTATGACGACCGAGATAACATGAATCATGATAGGCAATGTTGGCGTTGCTGGCTTTGGAGGGGCTAAGCTTGCCCTGATCTACGAGCTCAGCCAGAAATTCAGCATGATGAATTACTTCGTATTTTTTTCCTAGAGCTTTGTAGTCATTTTTAAGTGTGTTTAAGCAATGAGGGCACTGAGTGATAATTTTAGTCACATCGTAGTTATCAAAGGTGTCGATATTTTGTTGAGCCATCATCTGGAAAAGATATTCATTTCCAAGGCGACGAGCTGAATCACCGGTACAGGTTTCTTCAGTTCCCAGGACAGCATAATCAACATTTGCATGGTTCATCAATTTGACCATGGCTTGTGAGACTTCCTGACCGCGCGCATCATAGGCACCGGCACACCCAACCCAATAGAGATACTCAGCCTTGCCCTTTTCACGCATTTTTGGAACGTTAAGTTCACCGATCCATTTTTCACGATCCTGGGCAGATTGTCCCCAGGGATTACCATTCACTTCAAGGTTTTTAAATGTTGTGACGGCTTCTTTAGGGAATTTGCTCTCCATCATCACCAGATCCTGACGAGCACGTAAAATATCCACCATAGGCTCGTTTGCTACGGGACAAACTTCTACACAATAGCCACAACTGGTACAAGCCCAAATTGCATCTTCAGAAAGCATCCAATCTGCGAGGCGGTCAGTTGTTTCCACTCCTTTTGCCAGATCAGAGACATGATCCCGTATGTAATAGCGTTTATTTACCTCAATAGCTGATGGTGAGAGTGGTTTCCCTGTGATATAAGCAGGGCAGGCATCCTGACAGCGATTACACATGATACAGGCGTAGGCATCCAGGATATTTTTCTGAGGTAGATGCTCTAGAAGCGCGGCACCGTATTGTTCCAATGATTCATCTTCAAAGTCAATGGTTTCAAAGGATGCGGAGGTGTGCTCATTAGAGGTGATCATATGGTTGAGCGGACCCATGAAAAGGTGGGCATGCTTGGTTGTGGGAAAATAGGGGATAAAGGCCAGAATAAGACCAATAGCCAGCCACCAGGCCACATGTTCGCTGAATACCAGGGTTCCAGGATTGAATCCCGCCCAAAGGCTTGCCAGGGCAGATGCAGTGGGTTGAAAGGCATCACTACCCTTCTGCGCTAGTTCAAATGATGCACCGATCAGTCTGAATCCAACATGAAAGAAGATGAAAAATGCCACGAGGGCGGAGTCATTGAACACACCCTTGCGGGCTTTTTTGTTGAGCATTACTGTTTCATTGATATGCAGAGCTGGATCGTTTTGTATAAAGCGCCTGAAGAGAAAATAAATAATTCCCAAAAGCACAATTACACTAAAAATATCCACAAATAGACGGTAGATATTTCCTGCAATGGATTCAGGTAGGAAATGAAAGCCGCTAACCAATCCATACATAATATCAATGAGATTAACCAACATGTAGAGGATGAATCCCCAGGAGACACCTGTATGGACAATGGTTGCCAGGGGTCGGGTTTTAAAGAGCGGTTTTCCAAGAAAAGCCAATATGCCAGATGGAATGCGTTTGAATATCGCAGACCAATTGATGGGCATTGCTCCTCTCCCAATAATCTTGAACATGTTACCGAACGTGGTGCGAGTAGCTCCCAGTGATCCCAGTAAGACAAGTACAAATACCGCTTTTTCCCAACCTGTTAGCATGAAAATTATCCTCCGTAATGCCAGCCTGTCTCAGAGAGACACATGGCTTGATCTTCTTCTTTATGAATACCTGAATCAACAACCTGGGAGATGATGATATGATGATCTCCCTCTTCAACGATGGTTTTTACTTCACAGGCCAGCCAGGCGGGACTAGAATCCAGTATGGCTCCCCCTAATTCGTGAGCCTTTGCAGGAAAACCCCCAAAGGTTTCATTCTCCCACAGGCCAGGTTTAAAAAATGCACCTGCCAGACCCTTATCATCTTTTCTAACAAGACTTATGATCAGGTTTTTATTGTTGCTGATTGCTTCATACAATCGGCTATCTGCTTTGACCGCCATGGTTACCAAGGGTGGCTCAAAACTGCTCTGAGTGAACCAGGTAACTGTTGCTCCTACAGCGTTTTCTCCTTTTCCAGAAGAAACGATGGCAACGTTATGGTGGAACAAACGCAATGTATGTTTTTTTGCTTCTAAGTTGAAAGTCATGATAGATCCTTTTGGTTATTTAGAACTAATCTAGTCAGACTCTTGTCATTTATCAAATAAAAGTCCACCCCTTAAAAATGAGTGGAGATATGTTTAGTTTTTTTGTCTGACTTATTGCAAATATTGAACCGAACTCATTCGTGTCGGCCTGTTCAATAAATTATTCTACGCTGGTTAAAGCCTGGAGTAAAAGCTGGGTATCTTCATCACGGAGGGCATGGATTTGACCCTGGAGGCCCAAGCGCCAGTTTTTGGCTGGCCATTTTCTAAAATGGAGCAGTTTATCTGAGAATTCAGACATATTCAACCAGTGAGACTCATCTAGGATGAGGAGGGGAGATATTTGAAATCTCCAAGGGTAGCACTCTTCTGGATCTTTGCCCAGATTGACCCAGATTTTGTCTGAAGCCTCTGTCACAAAGGAGTCTATCCTCACAACGGCAGCTAATTTCTGTTCCCCTGTTATATAATAGAAGAAGTAATCTCCTGGCTCTATCTCATGGGCTTTTTTACGATGGCGTTTTTTCAAACCCTGTTGTGAGAAATTGAGATTCGATGTGATTTCCAAATTCTGTTTTGATGAAATGATGAGCCAGCCTGGCATGAGCTATGGTAACCTTTGGTTGATTTAAATCAATAAAGCTGCGTGGGTAGTGTCCGGAATCACACGAGTTTCACTTTTACTGTGCTTGGATCCATGAGCGAACCCATGATGTCAAGGTCATGGTTGGCAGCATGGTGACGGATAATGTGGTAGATAAGAATTTCCTGCCCGGCCAGGGACAGCTTTTCACTGATGTTCTGTATGGTTAAATAATCATCACTTTCATTTAATAGCTTGAGCAGGGAGTTTTTGACTTCAAGAACATTTCCTGCGGCCTTTTTGCCAGCTTCCACACCAGGTTGATGATAGGCATTTATGTTGATCAGTGTGGCATAGAGACCAACAGCACGTTCATAGAGCGCGATTAGGGTTCCAATGCTGCGAGGTGATACATCGGGGATGGTGATGGTGATGGATTTGCGATTGCTGCTGCTGAGAGCTGTCTGGGTGCCCTTATAGAAACCGAACAGATAGTCACCACTGCTGTTTTCTCCATCAACTAGGATGGAAGATCCTTCTCGATCTGAAAGCACTTCGATAAAGGTCACGAAAAAATTGTTCAATCCATCCCGCAGTTGCTGGACATAGGCATGTTGATCCGTTGATCCTTTGTTGCCATATACAGCCAGACCCTGATGGACGATATTGCCTTTAGTATCCAGGCGTTTCCCCAAAGATTCCATAATCAGCTGTTGCAGATATCTACTGAAGAGGAGTAACCGGTCCTTATAAGGTAAGACAACCATGTCTTTACTACCTTTGCCATCTCCGAGGATGAACCACGCTTGAGCCAGGAGGGCTGCAGGATTCATAGAAATATCTTTAGAGCGGGTAAGTTCATCCATGGCAGCAGCCCCGGCTAAAAGGGCATCAATATCTATTCCGAGCAGTGCGGCAGGGAGGAGGCCTACTGCAGACATCACTGAGGTTCGACCACCAACCCAATCCCACATGGGAAAAATGGATAGCCAGTTGTCCTCGGAGGCTAGATTATAGAGTTGACTGTCTTGTCCAGTTATAGCTACCGCCTGCCTGCCAAAATCCAGTCCCTGATTGATGAAGACATTCTGGGTTTCAAGCATACCATTGCGAGTTTCTGCGGTCCCACCAGATTTAGAAATGACAATGACGAGGGTTTCAGACAGAACACCTGACAAGCCGGAAAGCACACGATCTATTCCATCGGGGTCTGTATTATCAAGAAAGTGGATATTCATACCTGTTTTGGGATCTAGGGCATCAGCTATGAATTGGGGTCCCAGGGCAGATCCACCTATACCGATTAATAGAATATTGGAAAAAGCTATGCCCTGAGGATTGAGTAATTGACCCTGGTGCACCGTAGCGGCAAAAGATTTAATACTGTTTATGGTCTCTTCAATTTGCGTGCGAATTTCCATATGAGGTGCCAGTGTGTGGTTTCTCAGCCAATAATGACCGACGGTTCGGTGTTCATCGGGATTAGCAATAGCACCATTTTCAAGTTCCTGCATCTCATCAAGAGCAAGTTGTAGAGCAGGTTCCAATTCGACAATGGAGCGCCCACTGAGATCTGCATCATTCAGATCCAGAAAGAAATTAAGAGATTCGTTGGCATATAATTTATCAGAATAGTTTTTAAGTGTGGATGATGTAGGCATCGGGGTGTCCTCTGTAATTGAAAATATTAAGTACTTCTCCAATATATATGGAGTGGTTGAGAGTTGAACAATAAACTTAGTTTCAGAAAAGAAAACCCCCTTGAAGACAGGGAATCAACAAGGGGGCAAGTCAGTGAAGATTATCCGATGCGATAAAATCTGACTAGATGTACAGGAAGCTATCTCAAAAGCAGTTTCAGAAAGTGGAATTTGTAATGAGAAGAATTAGCAGATGTGCTCTGAAACTCATCGCTGATTTGAACCATTCCATCATCTCTATTCATTATGTTTCCTCAATGCTTTTGCAGCGTCATTAAGTCTAACATATACTCAATACCCATGCCAATATGATAAAATATGATATAACATATTGTAATTATGTTATATAGAGCAATATAGTAACGAGTTAAGAGATTTAGTAAAAGCAAGTTTAGATATAATGTAATATCATAATGATATACTGATTTAATTACAGGAATTTGGTCATTTCTGATGAAATTTACCAATAGGATTTACCCGGGATACAAGATTGATGAGTAGGTAATAAAATATATTAAGGATAAACCCTAAAGAAGGTAATTAGGGATCTGGCAGTGCTTAGTGAAGTAGTAAAAATTGGAACTAATCGACATATAAGCTGATAATTTGGTGACATAATAAATCATAATCATCAATGATATATTCAAGATTCACTATGTATTTTAGGGACCATTGGTGGAATGGGAAGATCCCAATAGATTGAATATGTGATTAGTATGTATTCATCAATTACTAACGGTAATTACGCAATAGCACATATTACAATAAGCACATAAATATATCGTGTCATATTCGATAAAAAAGTTGAATATATTTGTGAATATATAAAATAATATGAAATGACATCAAAGTGTAGCTATTGCTCTGAAAACAGATTTCAGGGTTTTTATTGGCAGTGCGGGGGATCACCAGGTGTAATGGGGAACACATAAGATTATCACCTATATCATCCAGAAATGGTTCTGTAGAATAGTTACATCGAAACTGCATTATTATAATCATTGTCATCAGATACTTTGTCGTAGGGGCATCCCAGGTCAGCGAACTATTTTCCTCAATAATTCAAGATTAATGACAATAATTCTCATCAATAATATTGAGCCGTATCTAGCGTATTATAAAATACATATACATGTGAGTGGCATGTATTAAAATAAGCACATTATAATTGGACCTAAAATTGATGTGATCATAGGCCTGATTTGATTTTGAAAGACTCCAGAAAAAATCGAATTATTTATTAATTCTAGGCTCACTTCAGTGTATAAAATATGTCACATTTGATTATCATCACGTCAATATTCAACTCAAATAATCACCTCCACGAGTGGATTTAATCTCAAATATTCTTCCCGATTAAATTTTCATACAGTCGTAAAACGAATATGAATAATGAATGAATATTTGGTAAGAAATTTGATGAAATCCCTACTCAGCACCATCTAGAATGACCCGAATTCTACATGGTAAAATTTTAGCCATATTTCAGATGATGTAATAAAAATATGCAAAATGTGACAGTATTCGTCAAGAAATTGTGACACTCGAATCCGTAGTTACAAATTACCCATATAATAAATTAATCTAAAAGGATAATAAACAATAAGATAAGTGGTGTGTTTTAGGGTGGCATGTCATTTGACTTATATAAGGAAGAGATTATGAGAACGAGAAACGAAACATACAGTAGCCAAACAACGAGAGAGAGAACTTCTGTCTCGTCAAAAACGAATTGGCTGAAATCATCCGAGATGGCAATTGCCGGAATGAATGCTGAGAACAGCAGTCTGACTGGAGCTTGGAAAATTAGAAAAACTTCGGTTCAGAATCACACTGACCAGATGATTAAATCCATTTTTAATGTGACAATTCTCACATCAAGAACAGGTGAAAAATCAGCTCAGAAAACTTCAAAAAAAAATGAAATGAAGAGCAATCTGGTAGGTAATCAAATCGAGTTGAAGGAGAGAGAAATGAAAGATGTGTTAGGCAATATTACAAAATACGCAATATATGCCATTGTAACTCTTTCGATGGTTATGGCCCAGGGAACTCCAAAGCTGGATATTCATATTGACGATCAAAAAGTCAACCTGACTCCAGCTGAAATGAAAGATGCATCCCTGGTTAATTACATCCCTGGTGACACACTCCGTTACGTCATTACCGCCTCAAATGTAGGTGATGGTCTGATGAAGAATCCTGAGATTGTGGATCCAATTCCCGCTGGTGTGACATATGTCCCGAATAGTGCCAGGGGTATGGATACCGAGATCACCTATTCGATGAATCAGGGCAATACCTACATGGCATGGCCTCCGTTCTATACAGTGAGAAATTCAAAGGGTATCCTGGTGAAGCGTGAAGCAACACCAGAAATGATCACTCACATCATGTGGAACATCTCCAAAGATCTAGCTCCTGGCGATGTATCAACCATGGAGTTTCTGGTAGAGGTAAACAAATGATTATCAAAACTATTAAAAACGATGATTCCAAGATGGAATCCAAAAATATGAAACACAAACAGAAGCTAACAAAAGGAGGGTTTAAAATGAAACCTATACGCTTCTTAATCGTCGCAATTACCATGTTTGGCATGGTAGCGACAGCAAGTGCCATCACAGCTGCTGGCACTGACATCACCAATCAAGCGATTGGTAATTACGATGATGCCAATGGAAATGCCATGACGCAGGTCCAGTCACTTGTGGTCACAACTACTGTGAGTCAAGTCGCTGGTGTGAGTCAAGGTGGAAACCAGTCACAGACAATCCAGTCTATGACATCAACTCTGTATCCAGTGACCGTGACCAATGATGGTAACGGTTCTGACACCTTTGGCCTAGCAGCTACTGGTGCCGTAGTTCCTGCTGGTGGTACATACAATATCGAGATTTACCATGATGTTGATGGTGAAGGTGATATTGATGCCGGTACAGATCTGGTCGTCTCCAGTACAACTGCATTGGCAATGGCTGGTACTTATGACCTGTTAATCAAGGTAACTGATGTTGATGGTGGAGCTGAGGGCGATGTACATACTGTAACGCTCACAGCAACCGCAGGTTATACGGTTAACGGAACTGTAACTGATGTTATCACCCTGGTCACAACTATCCAGGAAGCTACCATCAACGGTACTACAATTATCGAAACTGGTGATGAGACACCTGCTCCTGGTGACGCTATCACTTTTATTTCCTGTTTCGATAACGATGGAACTGCAACTGCTTACAATCCTATTTACCGGACTGTAATGCCATCTAACACTACTTTGAATCTATCGTCTGTAAGTATTGACGGTGGATCCAACTTTCTGACAATTGCTACTGCAGCTCCCTACGGAGATTATCACTTCCGTGGAGACACTCTAGAACTATTCCTGGCGGACCTAGATGGTGCTGCTACGATATGTATCCAGTTTGATGCTATCGCAGATGCTGGCCTTGCAGCGGGTGATCCTATCGATTTCCCAGCGAATAGTCCTTCATTTACCTACGAGAATCTTGCAGGAGATCCTTATACACCGGAATATCCGGATGAAACTAATTTTCCTGCTGGAGGAGTAGATGTTGCACAGACATATGGTGTAGCATTAGCTCTGCTCGGTACAGAAGGTGTTGATGATGTTTTCGTCGGTGATCCAGGCGATACTTTTGAGTATGCCTTCACCGTAACTAATGGTGGTAACGGTTCTGATAATTTCGATCTGTCTTTCGCTTCAACTTATGTCACATGGGTGTTTTATGTAGACTTGAATGATGATGGAATACTAACTCAGAATGAAATTGATAACCTTGCGGTAACAGAGACAGGATCTTTGCTAGCTGCAGGAGTTGGAAACTTCATTGCTGTTGGAACCATTCCTGTTGGAACTGGTGATACATCAGTGGACGCAACCACCTTCACTGCAACTTCTCAGGGTGGAGCTGCTGAAGCCCCTCCAGTAGTTGCAACAGGTACAGATACTGCTGGTACTACATGTACTGCACCAACTCTGACCTTGCTTAAATCAGTGACCCATGGTGGGACAGAATATTTCAACGGTGACGTGAACTCTGCTGCACCTGGAGTAACGCTGACCTATACCATTGTTGTTACAAATGTCGGTACTGGCGAAGCCACAACAGTAGTCGTTTCAGATGCTATTGATCTGGTGAACACAGCATATGTGCTTGACAGTATGACAATCGACGGCGACGGTGATCCAACAGTAGATGATGATGATGATGCTGATGGAGCTGCCTACACAGGAACAGATGTTGTTTGGAGTTTTCCTTCAATGGCTGCTGCCGCTGCTCATACACTGACTTTCCAGGTAACTGTCAAATAAGGTTATCGAAGGTTAGCTAGTGATTATTAGGTTCAAAACCCTCCACACGAATCCCGTGAGCGGATGATGAGACGAATTCTCGCCTTAATCTCCCTCATGGGAGCCGTGGTTTTTGGTCAGGTTCCAGTTGGTACCGAGATCATAAATGTTGCCCAATCATCCCATCAAGATGGTAGTGGAACAACATTTGTGGGCTACTCAAATACGATTACTACAATCGTATCTGAAGGGTATCTGCTGGAAATCTCCAAAACCGCTAGTGCAACTGTTGTTGCACCAGGCGAGAGTTTGAACTATACAATCACTGTTACAAATACGGGAAACATTTCCCCTGCACCGTTTACCATCACAGACACACTGAGTTCCGGTCTTGATATCTTTTCAAGCATCCCTGAAGCCAGTGTATCAAATCAAGTAGCAGTTTGGAATGTCGACAGCATTGCTGGAGGCCAAACACTGGTATTTGAGCTTGGAGTTCTGGTAGATGAGAATCTGTTGGCCGATGAGGTAATATCGAATACAGCCTGGTTGGCCATTCCTGATGGATTTCTTCTAGCTAGCGAATCAGCTGATGTAAACATCGGTGCACATTCAGATCTATTGATTACAAAAATGGTAGCTGAAGATGTCTCCGCTATTGGAGATACAGTTCACTATAGTATTAATGTATACAATACTGGCAATATCCCATCAACTGCAACAATCATTAATGACGAATTGCCAGAACACATTTCATTTATAAGTGCATCCCACTCGGGATCATTTGTGGATGGCTCTGTGTCCTGGAATGTTGGCGAAATGATGCCGGGAGACTCTATTAGCGTCTCCTTGGATGTTATCGTTGATGCGACTATGCCTGCCAATGCAGACCTAACCAACCTTGCATCAGTTGAGAATGCTCAGGGAGTTTCGAAAGAAGCTTCAGTTCACTCATTTGCAAATCCCTGGATTCAGACCATTAGTAAATGGGCTGCTGATCAGGAATATGCTTTTGGTGATACGGTAGAGTTTACGATTACCATCGATAATACTTCACCGGATCTTGTGAATACCATCTCAGTGCTTGATACACTTCCAGAACCCCTGGAGTTTGTATCTGCATCCAATGGTGGCGTTTTCGAAAATGGCGCGGTTGAGTGGACGCTAGGTACCCTGAATGCTGGAAATGTTATTACCCTGAATGTAGTTACAACGGTCGGATCCTTACTAGAGGCCCGACCTGAAATCACGAACAGAGCATGGATCTCAACATCCAATGCTGGAACCAGCTGGGGTGACCATGTTGTGTCACTGGCAGCTTTCCCGGAATTGGTACTAGAGAAACGATCAACTGCAACTGTCCAGGCAGGGGACTCACTGGTTTACACATTTATTATGAGTAATACTGGAAACTCAATGGCTCATGATGTAGCCTTGACTGATACCCTACCCGCACATGTTTCCTTAGGCTCTGCCACTGGTGATTTTACTTATGATGAAGCGTCTCACAGCATTCTCTGGAATGTGAATGAGATCGCCTCAAGTGCCACCGATTCAATTGCACTTGTCACTTATGTTGACTATCCAGTTGTCGATGGTACCACGCTCGAAAACACTGCACACCTTTCTTGTGTTGAAGGAAGTGTATCCCAATCTACAGCTCTAACTGAAATACTCTCAGCTCCTGGACTCGTTCTGGATATGAGTGGAACCAGTACTGTTGTGGCAGGGGACACCCTACAGCTCAGACTAGACTATAGCAATTTGGGAACCGAAACAGCCACTGGTGTTTTGCTTACTGATTCACTGGGAACTGATCTGGAATATCTCAATGCTTCACGTGAACATACGTATGATTCTGAAACTGGAATTATTACCTGGAATCTGGATGATCTGAATCCTGGTGATAATGGTATCATAGACATTACAGCGAAGGTTCCTGATGATTTTATTGGAGCTGCTGTTATTCCGGTTAGAGGTCTCATTAGTTGTGACCAAGGTGCACAAAGTGTTGATATACACACGGTAATTGTACGTGCTCCAATTATGGACATTGTACTCGTAGGTGATACTGCTGTTATCGAAGCAGGTGAATTTATCACATACGATCTCTCATTTGAGAATCATGGAGATACTACAGCAGTGAACGTAGTCGTGGTTGACTCACTCCCTGCAGAAGTTGATTTCCTAAACGCCACCAACGGTGGTGTCTATGATTCTAACAGTCACTCAGTGACATGGTATGTTGGTGATCTTGAACCAGTTGAGCCAGGAACTGCTGCTAATAAAAATAGTGGTAAGTCATCGAGTGAATCGAGCCTGCTCACTAAGAAAAGTGAACCAGCGAATGAGTTTACCATTGATGTACAGGTTATTTACCCCCTACCCAATGGTATGGAATTACCTAATACTGCATACATCTATGCAGATGGAGAACTACAGGCTACAGCAACCTGGTTGGCTATCATTGAGGCAGCTCCTGAATTTGTTTTTACTAAAACTGCAGATTTAGAAGTCTTTCCTGGCGATACCATCAATTATCAAATTGATGTTGCTAACTGGGGTACCGATCATGCTAGCGAAGTAAGCATTCTGGATACGCTCGATTCTCGAGTCACTTTCCTTAGTGCAACTGGAGACTATATCTATGATGCAGCCTCCCACTCACTCCAATGGTCTATCGGAGCGCTGAACGTTGAACAAGCTGAAAGTTTCCAGATCACAACAACTGTAGATGAAATGTTGGGTCATGGTGAACAAGTTGGAAATCGCGCCTGGATGGTTTCAAATGAATCAGACGCAATTCCCGCCGTGGCACTTACAACCAACATTCTTCCCCTTAGTATTGTTGTGAATGCACAGCCTAGAACAATTCTTGGAAATGGTGCTGCTACATCAACTCTGGCAGCTCAGGTATTTTCCTTCCTGGGCAATCCTGTTCCAGATGGCGTAGATGTGAACTTCTATACTGATTTAGGAACCATTCCTGACTCATTAGCGATCACATCGACAATTGATGGTGTGGCTTACAGTACACTGGTTGCTGATACAGTTACCTTTGAATCTATTACGGCTACTCCTTATGCAAGAGCCATTTTCGCACCTACCCAATGGGCTGATGACACGACTCAAGTCACCTTTATCATCGGTGCCTTTGATGGAATTATCTATAATTATGAAGGTATTCCACAAGAGGATATAAGAGTCGAATTACGTTGTGTCGATACTGGTGCCTATGCAGGGCATGACAGCACCGATGCAAATGGGTATTACCTTATTCCTATCTATCAGGATGATCTATATCAGATTATCTATACCATGATTGGGGATAATGGAGTTGCCTATGAAACAGTACAAGAAATTGAGATTAATACACCAAGCGAAGGTAGCCTAGTTACCAATCTCAACTCTGTATCTGGATTCCTATATGACGAGATCACAGGCGAGATCATTGCCGAAGATAGCATCCTCGTCATCGTAAATGGTGAAGTCACTGATTCTACAATTACACTTCCAAAGGCCTCTGATCATCATATGACTGATTCGACATACACGGATTCTACCGGTAAATATTTCTTCACGAATCTTTTACCAGGTACCTACAGTCTCCAAGTCGTTTACAATGGTATTAGTTCATATAGCGATGGTGGTCTTGATGTTAATCTGACTACCCCAGGTCTGTATGTTGTAAATGCCAATGTTACTCTGAGAAGTTCACCCTTCTTTATGCTCAAAACGGTGGACAAGCTTGAAGCAGCTGTCGGTGATACATTGCATTACAGACTGGACTTTGGTACACAGGACGTGACGTTCAACGATTCTGTATTTGTAACTGATTATCTGCCCACCGGACTAGATTTGATCGCCAACACAGTTGTAACTGATGTGAACACGATCTACGAAGGTTTGGACCCCATTACAAATGAGATGAGCTTCAGTAGAAGCGATATCCAACTTGGGGACTCACTCCACATCGATTTCGATGCCAAGATCACAATTGATGCTGGTCTAGGATGGATTGAGAATAAGGCACTGGTTGCAAGTACAATCGATAGTACCTGGAGTGACAGAAATATTAACTCCAGAGCGAAGACGAAGATCATCTTCCCCTTCTTGAAAGTCACAAAACAGAGTAATCGTCGTGTTATTGAAATCGGCGATGTAGTTACCTATACAGTCAAAATGACCAATACCAGCGCTGATGACATCGTTCATGACTTTGTTGTTGAAGATGTGCTGCCATATGGTTTTAAATTCCGCAAGAACACCAGTTACCTGGATGGTTCAAAAATTGGTGATCCTACTCTCCAGGAAGCAGTCGGCAAACGTCTGGCAATGTCCTGGATAATAAGTGATACCTTACAACCAGGTGATACCTTCACGATGAAATACCGTATTATTGCTGGTATGAATAGCCGTGAAGGAACCAACACAAATGAAGTTATGGCCAGGGCACACACCCTGCTGGGCTTCCCTGTGATTTCCAATCTCGCAACTGCTGATGTTGTTGTAAAACCAGGTCTGTTTAGTGACCGTGGTCTTATCATCGGTAAAGTCTATTATGACACCAACGCCAATGGAATTCATGATGAGAATGAAGAGACAGTTAAAAATGTCGAGCTCATAATGGAGAATGGTGCTAGAATCATCACAGACGAATATGGAAAATACAGTGTTCCTGATGTTGAAGCTGGTATGCATGTCATCCGAGTTAACGAACGTACACTCCCAGCCCTGAGCGAGATTATCCTCGATTCTCCAGATTATCTTGGTGATACTCAGAGTAAGATGGTTCGTGTCGCTGCTGCAAGTATAGCAAAATCGAATTTCGCCCTGCGTGAAATTTCAGTACCTGGTACACTTACTGGTACCGCCTTCTACGATAAGAATCGTAATGGTATTTTTGATCCAGGTGAAGAAGTCCAATCTGACCTGGTCATGCTCTTGAATGACTCCAGAGCCACCATGACCGATAGTCTTGGTAGATTCATCTTTAAAAAAGCAGCCCTGGGCGATTTGACCTTGCGCGTTGACGATAGCAGCCTGCCTTCCTATGGAAGACTCTTCTCCATTGATTCCACTGTTGATTCTCTTGGATTGGCTGCAAACTCATGGAATGCTACGCTCTTTTCAGGGGATAGCATTAACATCAACATTCCTTTAGAAAAACTAGAGCTTTTCAGTGTCCTTAGCAAAGAGTCAACTCTGGAAATGAAAACAGAGATGCTCACAGAAGAATTTAGACTCCTCGTGTACAAACCTTGGAGCCTGTTGGTCAGAATCGGTTTTGTTTCTGGCTCCGCAACACTGCAGAGTGAAATTTTTAATGAACTCAGGAATATCGGCGATTTAATGAAATGGCAGACCCAGATCAACCTGGATATCAAGGGTCATACAGATCATCTCCCAGTCGCTCCTGGAAGTGGCTTTAGAGATAATCAGGAGCTTTCTGAATCTAGAGCACTAGCTATCAGAACCTACCTTGTTCAGACCATGGGTATTAGTGAATCTCGTATCACTGCTGCTGGAATGGGTGCTTCCGAGCCACTTCAAGATGGTGGCACACCCGAAGGTCGTTCAATGAACCGTCGTGTAGAAATGGTGTTCTACAATGCCGCTGAAGAAGATTCTGAATTCAACCAGCTTGAGTTTATGTATGACATTAATTACACAGGTGAAATACCCGTACGTAGTGTACGTTTCCACCAGGAATTGCCCCCAGGATTTATTTATAAACCTGGTACTGCTACTATTGATTCAACAAATCTGGAGCCAATTGTCAGTGGCGAAGAACGTGATGTATGGACCTTCGGTGACTGGGATGCTCAGAAGCATACCGAGTTTGACGTAGCCATGAAGCCAGATGACTATGAATTAGTCCAGAACACTGGTGTTGTTTCCGCTCACCTTGAACTCATGGATGAAGATGGAAACCTGATCGTAACTGATACGCTTGAAACTCGTATTTCTACCTTGGTTGAAACCCTGTCTTTCAACATGATCCTTGAGGGTACACAGTTTGATGTTGGTTCTGCAGATCTCAAACCTTCCGCCGAACCAAGTCTACGTAAACTGGGTGATTTCCTCTCATGGCAGCCAGATATTGAGATTGTTATCGAAGGTTTCACCGATGACCGTGGTAGCCTGGAATTCAATATGCTGCTATCCGATTGGAGAGCCATCAGTGTGAAGAACTTCCTCATCGAGAATTATAATTTGAATCCTGAGAATATTCATACTCATGGATTAGGTCCTCACTATCCTGTTGGTGACAATGAAACCTGGATTGGCCGAGCAACCAACCGTCGGGTTGAAGTATTGGTGAATGCTGAAGTCGGTGAAGCTGCCCTTCTCGAACTGGATGTCATTAAAGAATCACTGCAGCAGAAGATTGTTATTCCAGTGAATGCCCTTGAAACTATGGCACCTGATTCTGCCCTGAGTATTCCAGCTAACCAATCATCAACATTGTTGCTGAACATGAGTTACCCAGCCTATGCTACTGCTGATTCCATCGCTATTACACTAGCGCTTCCAACAGATTTAGAGTATGTTGATGTTGCAGGTACCTTCAAAACATGGGGTCAAACACTTGAAGTTGGTGGCCTGGAAATCGTCTCACCAGTTCAGATTAATGCTCCTGAAGGAGTCGTGGGAGTACGTGAACTCTTTATGAATGTTCAACTGTTTAATGAAGGACAAGCACTGTCCAGCAATATTGAGAAAGTGTTGAGAGTAAATCTACAAGAATTGGAATCTGGCAATGAATAGACTCTTTTCAATACTGGCTGGTCTACTCCTGTCTACCACACTTTTTGCTCAAGTACTCATGTTGGAGCCTAAGGACAATGCTGTGAGTGCAAGGAATACGCTTGCAGTTACCGTTGCCGGTCAAGCCGGTGCTCCGGTCAAACTATTTGTAAATGATGTCGAAGTCGCCGATGAGATCATAAGAATCGATGGACTTTTAGATTTTCTCAGTGTCAGCGTCCCTCCTGGCCCTGTCACCCTACGTGCGGAAGTTGTTGGAGCAGGAGACCGCATCTTTACTGCCCAAAAAAATATCCACGTTCTGGGACCAGTCGCAAAAATTAATAGTATTTCTGGCGAGATCCTCTTGCCTGCAGACGGACGCAGCACTGGCGCATATAAATTTGAGTTCATGGATGAGTGGGGATATCAACTCCAGAATATCAAAGTGAGTACGCTGAAACTCTCTGCAGGAAGTCTGTTGGACAAAGACTTTGATGACAATAGTTCAGGACTCCAGGCCCAGGTGATAGCTGGGATTATGACAGTCAACATTCAAGCTGGGACAGAAGCGACGGAACGTTCAACACTTGAGATTGAGGCGCGAGGTTATACTGAATTATTTGCAGTAAGATATAGTATCCCTGAAGAACCCTTAATCCTGGTTGGTGCAGCCTCGGGTAGTTTATCTACGCTGGGAAAAGATCAGGATCCAAATTCTTTGCCACATTTTGGCATCATTAACAGAAATAACACCCAACTGGGTGACCATGTGCTGCTGGGTGGACGTACCGCCTTCTATGCCAAGGGAAGCATCAAACCTGGTTTACGCTTAACTGCCTCTCTGGACACAGATAGAGGTTATCTCGATCAACTCTTTGTCGATGTTGATCCCCAGGAACAGTATCCCTTATTTGGTGATGCAAGTACCATCACCTTTGACGCTCAGTCCAGGTCAAAATTATTTGCTAAACTTGAACAAAATGAATCCTTTGTGCTGCTTGGTGATTTTAACACCCAGATGACAGACAATGAATTCACCGCCTATAACCGTACCTTTAATGGATTACTTGGTTCATATCTTTATAAGAATCACGAAATTCAAGTTTTTACTACTGCCACGGATAGATCCATGGAGCAGGAAGAAATTAGGGGTGAGGGAATTAGTGGTTTCTACTATCTGAACAATGGTAGCGTAACTCGTTTCTCCGAAAAAATACGAATCGTTACCAAAGACAGATATCATCCTGAGATCGTACTGGAAACCAAAAACCTCACCCGCTTTTTTGATTATGAAATCAACTATGTTGATGGAACCTTAATGTTCAAACAACCCGTTGCCTCCTTAGATGGCGCAGGGAATCCTATTTTTATTGTGGTATCCTATGAATTCCAGGGTTCGAATTCCCGATCCTGGATTGGTGGATTTCGCCATAAGAGCAAATTAGGTCCCAATGATAAAATCACGGTAGGTACCACTTTTCTTACCGAGCAACGCGCCACAGCAAACTATATGCTATATGGTGTAGATGCACTCGTACCGGTAAATGATAAGATATCCGTTTCAGCAGAAATTGGTCAATCCCGTAATCCCGATGATTTTGTAGATAGTGTCACCGTCGGGAGTGCCATCAAGACAGCAGTCCAGGTAAATGATATGTACCCGGGATTAAATCTAAAGGGGTACATTCGCGCAGTGGGTGATGATTTTGTGAATGCCTCACAGGTAGGTGCTAACACTGAACGTGGCTCATTCAAATATGGTTTGAAGGCAAAATATGATTCCAAGAAATACGGTAAAATTACTTCTGAATATTTTGATCAGAATGGGTCAATAGGTACCAACAATACTCATGAGAGTCGTGTATTTAACATGCATGTGGAGCGTCGTGTCAAAGAAAATTCAACCCTTAAATTTGGGTATGAGAATTCGCTCAGGGAAAAATTTGATGCCTCAGATAGTCTGTTAAGTAAGGACTACTCCAATCTTCTAAAAGCACAGTATGATGTCTTGTTGCTGGAACACATCAAGGCTGTTTTTGAACATGAACAGAATTTGAGTTTCAACAACAGGACCAAACCTACCAATACCAGTGTTGGACTCGTTTATCCAATTACAGAACAACTAGAAGTCTATTGGAAATACCGCTTTATTCAGGGTACTGGGGTCAATCGTCAGAGTGTCCTGGGCTTCAGGTCCAGTGTTGGTGAGAACACCGATATAGAAGGTAAATATGAGATTGGTGGTATTACCGGAGATCAACGTAATCGTGCCACACTAGGATTGAAGAACAAATGGTATATACGTGAGGACCTGGTTGTGAATGTTTCCCTTGAGAATACAGCCACTGTCGATTCATTTGAGATTCCAACTCCCAGTCATCAGGCCATGGCCCTTTCATTTGAATATCTACCTGAGATGCCCTGGAAAGCCATTGGTAAGTATGAGGTAAGGGATGATGCCAATAGTCTTCAACGCGTCATTACTCTTGGTGGTGACATGCGAATCTTTGCTGGTTTTGGTGCCATAGCAAAATTAGATCACTGGGAAAATAGATATAAGATTGGCAATATGGGCTCCCAAACCCGTGAAAACTACCAGGCTGGTGTGGCATATAGACCACAGGACTCTGATCAGATCAACGCCTTGGCTAAGATGGCCTATGTTTCAGATCGTAACAGCCAGATCGCCATTCCAATCCGTCAGGACCGCTATATTTTCTCAGTACATTCATACTGGCAAATTGATAATAAAATCGGATTGGCATCACGTTTTGCCACCAGGTTTGTCCTGGATGATGATGCTGCTTTTGATGAAAGTGTCAGCACTCAAACTTATTTCTTTCAATCAAGAGCTGAGTATGCCTATACAAATGAACTGAGCGGTATTCTTGATGCACGCTTTATATACATGTCTCCAACCAGTGAGAGCGCATTCGGTCTCGCTGCAGAAGTCGATTATCTGGTTTATCAAAACATACAACTCGGTGTGGGGTACATCTTGAAAAATTATTCAGATGCTGATTTTAGCTTTCTGGATTATCAGTACCATAATCTGTATTTTGCGCTCCACGCCAAATTCTCTGAGGATATTTTTAACTGGCGTTAATATCCTGAGTTTCATAAAGCGGTAAGAGACATAAAATTGTGGGTAAAGGGATAGTATACGAGTTGGTATTCCACCTGATCTTTTATTCAAATTAGCAGAAATTCATCTATCTTCTCTCGTGGCTGGACACTTACATATTGGTACCTGCAGTTGGAAATATCCTTCCTGGGAAGGCCTGGTTTACCAGTCAAAAAAGCCTGAGAATTTTCTTCAGGAATATGCCAGAAAGTACAAGTCAGTAGAGATCGATCAATGGTTCTGGTCGCTGTTTGGCATTGACAAAGTTGTTTTGCCCAGAGCTGATGTAGTTAAAGAATATGTGAGATCAGTGCCGGCTGAATTTCGGTTTGTTGTAAAGGCTCCTAATAGCCTGAGCCTCACCCACTTATACAAGAGTCAAACGTCTGGTGAGCTGGTAGAAAATCCCCACTTCTTATCACCGGACCTTTACCAGACCTTTCTCAATTCTGTGGCAGAAATGCATCCGCAAATAGGTGTCATAAATCTCCAATTTGAGTATCTCAACAAAATAAAAATGCCTTCACCACAGTTGTTTTTGGAACGATTCATAAACTTCGTAAAAACAATAGATACATCCATACCACTTTGCATGGAAATGCGAAATCCTAATTTCCTGAATGAAAATTACTTTAAGATTTTGGCTGAAAACAATATTGGTCACACCTTCTGCCAGGGTTACTACATGCCTGACATCCAGGTAGTCCACGAGAAGTATGCTCCACTACTGAAAGGAACCTCCATTATTCGCCTTCTTGGACCCGATCGTCAAGGCATTGAAAAAACCACAGGAAAAACATGGAACCAGGTCGTTGCTAGTAAGGATAAAGAGATACCAGGTATTGCCCGACTTGTTAGAAAAATGGTCGATCAATCAGGGATGGATGTCTATCTCAATGTGAATAATCACTATGAGGGTTCTGCGCCAGTAACTATCGAGAAATTACTACTTCACCTATAAACCCCAGCAATTTTCATTGCCATTGTAGTAAGGAAGATTAAGCTGAGGTCTCTGTATTTTAAATGGGGAATTGAATGTTATCACAGTTAAAGGTTGATGTTGAAAAGTTAGCTGCTCCTGGCTCTCGCAAGGTGGGCACTTCCGGTCATGATAAGGCCGTTGAATATCTCAAGGAGCGCATGCTGAGTTCAGGTCTTGAACCCTATTTTGAGAACTCCTATGAATTGTTTTACCAGGTTGAATTAACGCATTATACAAATCTTGCTGGTGTTCTTCCCGGATTTGACCGGAGCTTGAAGCCAATCCTCCTGGTGGCCCACTATGATACCTGTGGTGATCAGCCTGGAGCAGATGATAATGCAGCTGCAATAGCCATTTGGCTTGAATTGCTGAAAGCATTAAAAAAAATCAATTTGCAAAGAGATATTATTTTCCTTTTTCCGGATGCTGAAGAGCCTCCACGCTTTTTATCAAACCACATGGGCTCCACAAATTTCTATGAAACACAGCTGCAGAATCCCATCCATGCTGGATTGGTTCTAGATCTCGTGGGTCATGATGTCCCCCTTGAAGGTTTTGAAGAACTGCTCTTTATTTTTGGAGCAGAGAGCCACCCGGATTTAGCTGAGGTCTTAACCGAAACAAAGCTACCAGATGGTCTCAGGAATATTGCCACACTAAATCGATATGTGGGGGATTTGAGTGATCATCATGTCCTGCGTAAAAACGGTGAACCCTATCTGTTTTTCACCTGCGGGCGGTGGGAGCATTATCATCAGGATAGTGATAAACCTGAAAATTTAAACTATGTAAAAATGGCCAGGATTAGTCAATATCTGCTTGGGGTGATTAAAGCTTTGGATACTAAAGGACTCAGCCAAAAGACCTCTGATTATGACCCGGTTGATATGGAGTTGTATCTACTCAAACGAGCCCTGGGACCCTATTTGGAGCAAAATGATATTGCTATGAATAATAGGGAAGATATTCAAAGATTTGTATTGAACTGGATCAAACAACACCAGCTATAGATTATTCAAAGATATACTCTTTAAAACCGCTGGTCATATACTCCTTGAATGATCCATCCGCTTCTCGAGTGATTAACAAGCCTTCCACACCATCCTTGCTTTCCAGCCAGCTCAACCCTTCCTCCTGGCCCATGACCATGACGGAAGTTGACAAACCGTCTGCAATGAGACACGTGTTGGCAATGACTGACACTGAAGCCAGGTTGTGAGCAATGGGAGAACCGGTTCGAGGATCTATTGAATGTGAAATGCGTTTGCCCTCAACTTCACGATAATTGCGATAGTCCCCACTGGAGGCAATGGCCATATTTGTTAATTGGATAACGTGTTGTAGATCGGCACCTGGTGACCCACCAAAAGTAGGTCTATCGATCCCGATTTTCCAGAGTTCACTATCCTTATTGAGACCGTGAGTAACAATTTCTCCACCAATTTCTACAAATATATTTTTGTGACCCTTATCAATGAGAAATTTAGCGATATAGTCAGATCCATCACCTTTGGCAATGGCACTGAGGTCAATTGTGATTCTGGGATCAGATTTAGTTAATACTGAATCGCCTACTTCCAATTTGTCACAACCTGTCAATTGGAGCCAGGAGTCAATCTCATCTACTGTAGGGAAACGATTTTCACCCGGTTCGAAACCAAACCCGAAGAAATTGACTATGGGCATGACAGTGATGTCGAAAGCTCCGTCTGAAGCCATGCAAAAATCTTGACCTGCCTTTACCACCTGCAATAGTTTTTGGGATACGGGGATTGGATGAATACTCTCATTCCGATTAAAACGAGATACTTCACTCTGGTCCTCGTAAGTGGAAAGAATACGATTAAAATCCAGCAAGGCGCTATCTACACTGGTCGCAATGGCACTGCGCTCCTTGGTGTCAATGGGACGCCCTGTGATAATAATATGGTAGGTCGTTCCCATGGTTGAGCCATTAAAAGAGAATTGGGGGAGTTCAACATTGTCGGTGCTGCAATTATCCAGGGAGAGGGGGAGACAAACCAATAATGCGACAAAAATAAATTTCGAAAACAGATTAATTTTTGGATTCATTTCAAAGCCTCCTAGTTGTCATTAAATCTAACAAAAAAGGTCCGGATAACCCGAACCTTTTATTGTAGTACTTATAAGCAGTGATGAGCTAGAAACTGTCGTAATCGATCATCTCTTTTTCAACACCCATATTGTATAACATGTTATCCACAGCGTCCACCATCATGGGTGGTCCACACATGTAATATTCAATATCCTCAGCTGCTTCATGATTGGTAAGATAGTTGTCTGCAACGACTTGATGAATAAATCCAACAGGGCCATCCCAGTTATCTTCTTCAAGAGGATCAGACAGGGCTACATGATAGCTGAAATTTGGGAACTCCTCAGCCAGTGCCTTAAACTCATCATCGTAGAACATTTCACGCTTGGATCGAGCACCATACCAGAAAGATATTTTACGCTTCGTACCCTTGGATTTAAGGAGATCAAAGATATGGCTACGCATAGGTGCCATTCCTGCTCCTCCACCAACATACAACATCTCGCGTTCTGTATCTTTGGCGAAAAACTCTCCGTAGGGGCCACTGACCATCACTTTATCACCTGGTTTCAGGTTGAAAATGTAGGAGGAGGCCAGACCTGGAGGAACATCCATTCCAGGGGGAGGGCTGGCGATACGTACGTTGAGCATCACAATGTTTCCTTCGGCTGGATGATTGGCCATTGAATATGCCCTAAAGATGGTTTCATCCAGTTCAGAATGATAGCGCCACATATTGAACTTATCCCAATCACCGCGATATTCATCCTCGATAGCGAATTCAGAATAATCCAATTTATGAGGTGGAATGTCAATTTGAATATACCCACCAGCACGAAAATCAAGATTTTCACCTTCGGGTAGTCTTACCACAAATTCCTTGATGAAAGTGGCGACGTTTTCATTTGAGACAACCTCACACTCCCATTTCTGGATATTGAAAATCTCATCTGGAATACGAATATCCATATCAGATTTAACTTTAACCTGACAGGTCAGACGGACATTATCCTTAATCTCTGAGCGAGTAAGGTGCGGCTTTTCAGTGGGTAATATTTCACCACCACCGCTATCAATCTGGCAGGTACACATGCCGCAGGTCCCACCACCACCACAAGCTGATGGTAGAAAGATTTTTTCCGCAGCCAGAGTCTGCAACAAAGTTTGTCCGGCAGGGCTAGTAACGGATTTTTCCTCATCACCGTTGATCAGGATCTTCACATCTCCTGAAGTGACCAGTTTGGATGTGGCATAATTAAGAATGACCACCAGGATCAGAATCGTCCCTGTAAATACAAGAGTGCTTAGCAATATTAAGCCTAGAATACTCATACTGCCCCCTCTACAGACTGATACCGGAAAAACTCATAAACGCCATAGCCATGAGTCCGGTGATTAACATTGTGATTCCTAAGCCGCGTAAACCTGCAGGTATATGGGAGTACCGAAGCTTCTCTCGGATGGCTGCCATGGCTGCGATTGCCAGAGCAAAACCCACTCCTGATCCTAATCCAAATACAGCAGATTCGGTAAAAGTGTATTCCCTCTCCACCATGAACAAAGATGCTCCCAGAATGGCGCAATTCACGGCAATGAGAGGTAAGAATATACCTAGAGCACTATACAGTGCAGGACTATAGCGGTCTATGATCATCTCCACAAGCTGAACCAGGGCAGCAATGACAGCGATGTAGGAGATGAAACCCAGAAAACTTAGGTCTACATCCGGCAGACCTGCCCAGGCAAGTGCACCTGGAGCCAGCAAATAATGATAGATAGCCCAATTCACGGGAACCGTGATTACTTCAACAAAGATTACTGCAAGTCCCAGTCCGATAGCAGTATCCACTCGCTTAGATACAGCAAGGAATGAGCACATGCCCAGGAAGTAGGCCAGCAGGATATTATTAACAAATACGGATTCAACAAACAGGCTGATAAGATTTTCCATCATCAACCTCCTATTCCGCTACCGTACCAGTAATGGTACGTTGAACCCAAATGATCAAACCCAGGAGAATAAACGCTCCCGGTGCCAGAACCATGAGTCCCATATTCTGATATCCTGCTGCATAAGCAGCGTCAGGGATAACTTGAAAACCAAACAGTGTTCCTGAACCAAGTAGTTCACGCCCAAAAGCGACTACTATGAGGATCATACTGTAGCCCAATCCATTCCCTACACCATCCAGGAAACTGGGCCAGGGCTTGTTTTGCAGAGCAAAAGCCTCAGCGCGTCCCAGCACAATGCAGTTCGTAATGATCAATCCCACAAATACACTCAATTGCTTGCTGATATCATAGAGGAAGGCTTTTAACACTTGATCCACCAAAATCACCAGTGAAGCAATAATCGCTAACTCAATAATGATCCGAATATTTGAAGGAACCATATTCCTGATGAGTGAAATCAATACGTTTGATAGTGAAATGACACTGATTACTGCAATTGACATAACAATGGCAGTTTGTAATTGTACAGTGACCGCCAACGCAGAACATATTCCCAACACCTGAGTAGAAATGGGATTATTGTCCATGAGCGGATCTTTGAGGAAGACCATATTCTTTTTACTCAGTAGGCTCATGATGTGCCTCCCCGACGGGTTTTAAAGAAAGGTTCATATTTTTCCAGTGTAGATTTAATAAACTCATTCAATCCTTTGGTGGTCAGTGTGGCACCACTAATGCCGTCCACCTTATGTTCAGGGTTTTTCTCATCTGAACGCATTTTTCCTTTAACAATCTCAACAGAAACGATTTCGCCAGCTTTATTAAGGATGGTTTTCCCTTTAAAAGCCTCTGTGAACCACTCCTTATCTATCTCACCGCCTAAACCAGGGGTTTCTCCATGACTATAAAAAGTAATACCTTTTACTGTATTGAGATCTTGTTCGAGAGCGATGTATCCCTTTACCGTCGACCAGAGGGCTTTTCCCTGAGTAGGAATACAATAAGCAGTAATCACATCTCCATCCTGTCGTGCATAAACCGGGAGTAGATCTGGTTCCGCTCTGGGATCAATTTCCTCAGCCTTACGATCATTCACTTTGTTACCTTCAACGTCCACAACAAAAGTTTTAACCTTATTGTCATAGAGGTCAAATATAGTCTGAGCTTCAACATCTTTGGATTCTGCAAGACCGAGAACACTGAGAATATTGTACTTTATATCCAATTGAATGTTTTGATCCTGACGTTCCTTTAGCAAGGTCGCTGCGGATGCCAGTAACACACTGCACACCATGGTTACTGCTGCGGCAAAACCGAGGGTGTATGCTTTGGTTATACGAGGCTTATTTGCCATAATTCAGCCTCCTTTTGATATTCGCCTGAACCACGAAGTGGTCAATCAGTGGCGAGAATACATTTCCGAACAGAATGGCTAACATCATACCCTCCGGATAAGCTGGATTAAATACCCGGATCAGAATGACCATGACGCCAATCAAAATACCATAAACCCATTTACCAGCGTTGGTTCCTGCGGCAGATACAGGGTCGGTGGTCATAAATACGGCTCCAAACATGAAGCCACCCATCATTAAGTGATAGTGAGCTGGTAAGCTTCGCATGCCACCAGCAACATCACCGCCAAAAAATTGAACGATGAGGGCCATACCATAGGCCCCAATGACGGTTGCCAGCATGATACGCCAGCTTCCAACACCTGTAATGAGTAAAATGGCAGCGCCAATCAGGATAGCAATGGTTGAGGTTTCACCAATACTACCCGGTACAAATCCAAAGAACATATTGCTCACTGAAAAGCCAGCACTGTTTAAAGCCTCGACAGCAGGTCCGGTTGAAGCTGCAACGGCAGCCAGGGGAGTAGCTCCTGTAAATCCATCTAGTGCAACCCACACGCTATCACCACTAATGTTTCCAGGGTAGGTGAAAAATAGGAAGGCACGTGCAGTCAAGGCAGGATTCAACAAGTTCATACCTGTTCCACCAAAGACTTCCTTTCCAATGACTGTCCCAAAGGATACCGCCACGGCAACCTGCCAGAGTGGTATGGTAGGAGGCAGGGTGAGAGGCAATAAGATACCAGTTACCAGAAAACCTTCATGAATGTCATGACCATTGATATGACCAAAGATCATTTCCCAGCCCAGACCAACTGCATAGGTGACAACAATGATGGGAAGCAATTTTATAAAGCCAAACATAAAGGCTGCAAACAAGCCTTCTACGCCAGCTTGAGCACCCACATTGTATGAACCAACCAGAATACTTGGCACCAGGGCGAAGATAACAATGCCCATGAAGCGCTTCATATCAATGGAGTCTCTAATATGAGGTCCAGTTGTGGTTCCATGACCAGGTGTAAATAGCATGGTATTGATTGCACCAAACATGGGATGGACGATCTTAAAAGGACCTTCCTTGAGTTTCACATCAAGGTTTGCTAAAAATTGTAGGAGAGATTTCATTTCAATCAACCCTCCTTTTCCATGGTTTCAATACCCTTTTGAATGATATCACCAAACTCAATCTTCGAGGGGCAGATATAACTACACAAAGCGAGATCCTCCGCGGCAACTTCATAGATGCCTAATTGTTCCATGAGTTCAATATCCTCAACCAAAATGGCTTTGCAGAGATGAACAGGTAGAACATCCATGGGAAGGACCTTCTCGTATTCGCCTGTGGAGACGAAAGCACGTTCTTCACCGTTCATATCTGTTGTAGGAGCGAGTTTCTTTTTAGGAGTCAATTTTGACAGGAACATGGGCCAGAAGCTATTGGCCTGAAGTCCCAGGCGTAACCACCCAAAAAACCGTCTACCTTCAAGTTCAGGGACTACGGTAATCATATCATCATAAAAACCCACAAAGCCCAGCGATGAACTTTTAGCACCAGTGAGTACATTTCCGGAGATAACACGTTGGGTGTTATTTTGAAGGGTTGTGCTGACAAGATCGCTTACCAGAGCGCCTTCTGTTCCAATGACATAGTATCTTTTTTCCAGTTCTGATCCAGTGAGAGCGTATGTCTTGGAACCAGGATATTCTCCAGTACTCAAAAAGCTGCCCAGCTGTGAAACATGCCGAGGTGAAAGATACCAGACTTTTTCTGGAGCCTGGATGCGGTCAATGTGGTGAATCTGCACCCCGACATTACCAGCAGGGTGGGGACCTGAAAACTCATGCAGCTCAACACCTGAAATGTTTGAGAAAAATGCTTTGGTTTTCTCTGAGACGGAGAGGTGAATTTTACCTTCCGTTAATTTTGAAAGCAGCTGGATACCCAACTGAAAGGTCTTTTCCTGACCATCCAGGAGAATATCAGATTCTGCCTGCAAGGGAGCCGAATCCACAGCCGAAATTATGATGGCTTTTGGTGAGGCCTCCACATCAGCAATCTTGCTAAATGGACGTTGTCGAATGGCTGGCCAGAGTCCGCTATTGAGCAACAATTCTTTGGCCTGGCTGGTTGAAAACGCATTGACCTGGTCTGCAGTATAACTATCAAATTTTTCAGCAGTATCCCCAGCAACATCAATGATGACGCGTTGAATTACTCGTCGCTCTCCACGTACCACTTCGCGAACAGTACCCGCAGCTGGTGATCTAAAAAGAATCTCAGGTTTCTGCTTATCAACAAAGAGAATTGATCCTCGGCTGACTTTATCTCCGGCTTCGACTTTCATCGCAGGTCGTAAGCCGCGAAAATCGATGGGCTGGACTGCAACCGCTGTGGTTTTCGGGGCTTTTTCTACACGTCGCTCGGCGCTGCCTTGCAGAGGTATATCGTAGCCCTTTTTAAGTTTAAACACTCCCATTAGAATGTGTCTCCGTATTGGTTTTATTCACTTTAATAGCTGCCTGTATTCTGAATACTAGCCCCTGAAGTGAATCCATTTTCGAACGGTTTTATGTACATTTTCATAGAGCACTTGTCAAGGTGTTCATTTAAGCTTATACATATTAACAAAATATATGCCATAAGAATTCAATAAATTTCGGAATGACTGCCAAATGACAATTATGCTAAAGAATTACACCATAATGTTTAGCATAAAATGCAGCGTTAATTACTCATTTCTTCTGTTTTTGGGGTGACTATATTGAACAATGGCGATCACACATCTCAAACCAGAATCCTACCCCACCTGGAAAGCGTATTACTGGACTTATCAGAGCAAATTAGCAGAGCTGCATTATATCCCTCTTTTTGCTCAGTGGGGCGTTCCGTTAGCAGGTAAGAAAGTGTTGGATGTGGGTTGTGGGGATGGTGGCTTTACCGCGGCTCTCGCTGAAGCAGGTGCTAACTGTACTGGTGTTGAGGTTCGAGATTTTAAATGGGAGAAGACCCATGAAAATTTGCGCTTTATCCAGCAGGATATTTTGTTGGATGAGGCTCAGTCGATTCTTGGTGATGATTATGATATTATCATTCTCAGAGATGTCATTGAGCACATATCCCTGAAGAACAAATATCAGTTTATGGCTACTTTGAGGAAATTCACTTCTTCAAAAGGCATTATTTTGATGTCCTTCCCACCCTTTTATTCTCCGTTTGGTCTTCATCAACAGACTTTCCTGAAATCTTTTTTAAAAAAAATACCCTATCTGAGTTGGATTCCTGGTTCCATTCTGGATGTCTTGCTCAAACTGTTTGGCGAATCTGATAATGCTCGAGCTGATGTAAAAGAGATTCGTGAATGTCAAATGACCCTCAGTAGGTTTAAAAAAATGGTAAAACAGTTAAACTACCCAATTGAGCATGAGAAAAACTATTTGATTCGACCCTCTCATGAGTTGCGCTATGGGTGGAAATTGAGAGAATCCCGACTCGCAAGCGTACCCATCTTGAGAGAGATTTTCATTCTGGGATCTGTTTTTAAATTGTCAATGTCGCAGGATTAGATTCTCTATAATTCTTTCTAGAAATTTTAATCACATCTGGGATTAAATCCATCTGAATACTCATCTGAATTCACCAATGTATCAATTTGGTCTATCAAATATTCACTCCCCTCAAAAATGCATGAAACTCATTGCCCACCCATGGTCGGCCGTCTATCTTCGGCGGCTTTATGTCAATCCCATTTATCGTATATATAATGTATTATATATATAGGGGATATAATAAAGCCTGTAGTTGGCAAGATAGGAAACTGGAGTCATGTTAGAACAACTGTCACAAAATCTGGAAGGTATTTTCAAGAAACTTCGCGGTCAAGGGAAGTTATCGGAAGACAATATTTCAGATGCAATGCGGGAAGTTCGACGAGCTCTGCTTGAAGCTGATGTCAACTACAAAGTCGTTCGAACATTCATCAACTCCGTAAAGGAAAAAGCTCTCGGTTCGGAAGTCCTGCGTTCTATCACGCCTGGCCAACAAATCGTGAAGATCATCCATGAAGAATTGATCGTCCTCCTCGGAGAAAAAACAGTAGATCTTGAACTTTCAGGAAATCCAGCCATCATCCTCTTGGTGGGTCTTCAAGGTTCAGGAAAAACAACCACATCAGCAAAACTGGCAAGAAATTTACGGAAAAGCGGTCGTCAACCACTCCTGGTGGCTTGCGATGTCTACCGTCCTGCAGCCATAACCCAGCTTCAGGTACTAGGGAAACAATTGGATATCCCTGTTTTTGCCGATGAAGGTAATCAGGACGTTGTTCAGATTGCCCAGGCAGCAATCAGAGAATCTGTGCGTTATCCTGCCAATGTGGTCATTGTCGATACTGCTGGTCGATTACATGTCGATGCCGACATGATGGATGAAGTCAAACGACTCCAACAGGCCCTGAAGCCTGCAGAGACACTGTTTGTGGCAGATGCCATGACAGGACAGGATGCAGTGAATGCAGCCGGTACTTTTGCAGAAACTGTGGACCTTACAGGTGTAATTCTCACCAAACTTGATGGTGATGCCCGTGGTGGTGCAGCTTTGTCTGTGCGTGAAGTCACTGGAAAACCAATCAAGTATATTGGTGTAGGGGAGCATCTGGACAAGCTGGAAACCTTCCACCCTGACCGAATGGCTGGTCGCATTTTGGGAATGGGAGATATCGTCTCCCTTGTGGAAAAAGCTCAGCAGGATATTGACGTCGAGGAAGCTGCAAAACTTGAAGAAAAAATGCTCAAAAATACCTTCGATCTGGAGGACTTTAAGCAACAGTTAAAACAGCTGAAATCCATGGGGCCAATAGGTGATTTAATGTCTATGATACCCGGTGCAAAAGGAATAAAAGATGTTGATATAGATGAAAAAAGGTTGACTAGGATTGAAGCAATCATTAACTCTATGACCCTTGTGGAAAGGCACCGCCCTCAGATACTTGATGGTAGCCGCCGAAAAAGAATAGCAAGAGGGTCTGGAACAAAGGTTCAAGATGTGAATCAGTTGATAAAGCAGTTCCAGTCAATGCGGAAGATGATGAAGAAATTTGGAAAAATGAATAAAAGGCAGTTAATGAAAAATCTGCCTATGGGATTTTAAGGAGAACACCTTTTGGCTGTAAAAATCAGACTGAAGCGGATGGGAAAAAAGAAACAACCCTTCTACAGAATAGTTGTTGCAGATTCACGCGCCCCTCGCGACGGAAGATCTATCGAAAAAATTGGACATTATAACCCGATTCCAGATCCAGCAGAACTTGTGATCAATGAAGAACGTCTTTTTCATTGGATGGATCAGGGTGCAAAGCCAAGTGATACAGTATTTAGCTTATTACGTGGACGCGGACTTACACTCAAGTATGAGCTGGTGAGCCGTAATGCAGATGAAGCTACCATTAGCAAAGAAATGCATAAATGGGAACTTGCCCGAGACGATCGTGGCAAAAAAGTAGCTGCAGCAGAGTCAGCCAAGCTGGCCGCCGCTGAAGCTGCAAAGCAGGCTGAAGAAGACGCTGCTAAAAAAGCCGAAGATGCTGAAGCTGCTGCTAAAAAGGCTGAAGAAGCCGCTAAAGCCGCAGAACAGGTAGAAGAGACAGAAGAAGCTCCTGAAGTAGTTGAAGAAGTAGCTGCAGAAGAAGAAACTGTCGAAGCGCCTGCTGAAGTAGTTGAAGAAGTAGCCGTAGAAGAAGAACCTGTCGAAGAACCTGCTGAAGGTACGGAGAAGCAAGATTCTTAAAAAGCTGAAAAAACTCCTTACCGATGATCAGACCGATTCGACAACCGACGGAGGTATGAGCATGAAAGAGTTCGTAGAGTTTGTAGCAAAAAGTCTAGTTGACGCTCCTGATGAAGTTGAGGTCAATCAAGTCGATAGCGAACGGGTGACCATCTTCGAACTAAGGGTAGCTAAGGAAGATATTGGCAAAGTGATTGGTCGTCAGGGCCGCACAGCCAAAGCCTTCCGGACGTTATTAGCTGCGATTTCAGCAAAGGCCGGTACCAACCGCGCCATGCTCGAGATCATCGAATAAGGTAATGATTTCAGCTGAGGTGAATAGAACCGCCATAGGCATGGTTCGCAAACCTCATGGTATAAAAGGGGGACTCAAGGTGACCCTGTACAGTATCGACCTTGACATGCTCCAGAGCTTGGAGCAGCTTTTTGTTAATACGGGTAGTGAATGGAAACAACTCACACTAAGAAATTGTCAGGGTTATGATGACTTTGCCATTCTTAGTTTCAACGAAATTCAAGATCGTACCGAGGCCGATGGTTATCGCGACAGAGAAATTTATACTCTACGTGAAGACATGCCGGCCTTAAGTGAAGATGAATTTTACATCGATGATCTCATCGATTGTGATGTGGTTGACGAGAACAACAAAAACCTGGGCAAGGTCATTGAGATTCTAAGTCCCGGTGCTCATGATGTCTTACTGATCCAGCAAGGTGATTCTGAGACTCTCGTACCCCTTGTTGATGAATGGGTGGTTAAGATCGATATAGATGGTCGCAAAATTCAAGTGAACTCCGCTGAGGATGCGTAATGATTATTGATGTCATTACAACTTTTCCCGAAACTCTGAACGCATTTCGCGAGATGGGTATTGTGGGAAGAGCTTTTGAAAATGGCCTGGCTGAAATGAAATGCTGGGATATTCGTGATTTTGCTGATGATACCTATAAACACATCGATGATGTGCCTTATGGGGGAGGAGCCGGGATGATTATCAAACCGGATCCTTTGTTCAGAGCTTTTGAAGCAGTTGCAGAATATCGCAAAAATACTGGCCATCGCATCTTTCTCACACCGCAGGGGAAACCCTTTCAGCAAGATGATGCTGAAAGATTGGTTGAGACTCCCCACCTGGTGCTACTCTGTGGTAGATACAAGGGTATCGATCAAAGAGTGAGAGATGAACTCATTGATGAGGAAATCAGTCTGGGAGATTTTGTACTCTCAGGTGGTGAAATTGCAGCCTTTGCTGTCATTGACGCCATGGTTCGTTTACTTCCAGGTGCCGTCAGTGATGATGAATCTACAAAATCGGACACTTTTCCTGTTGGATTATTGGACGCACCGTATTATACCCGCCCCGCTGAGTACCGGGGAATTAAAGTACCCGACGTGCTGCTCTCTGGGCATCACGCACAGATTGAAAATTGGAGAGAACAGCAACGTCTTGAGCGAACAAAAGTTAAACGCCCAGACTTGTTCGATAGATATATGAGAGGACTGGAGGAAAGTAATGAACAAAGTAGATAACCTGGTTGCCGGGCAGCTAAAAACAGATTTGCCTGATTTCAAACCAGGTGATACTGTTTCAGTTGATGTAAAAGTTATTGAAGGCCAGAAAGAAAGAATTCAGGTCTATGAGGGTAATGTAATTGCCCGTACTGGTAAAGGCATCACTGCTACATTTACAGTAAGAAAAATTTCAAATGGTGTTGGTGTTGAGAGAATATTCCCTCTCCACGCTCCCACTGTTGCAGGTGTGAAAGTATTGCGTCGCGGTAAAGTACGTCGCGCCAAACTATACTATCTTCGCAAACTGCGCGGGAAAAAAGCCAGAATCAAAGAAGCACGCGATTTCTAAGCTTTACTCGTTCCCGAATCATCTAAAGGCTGTCCATTGGGCAGCCTTTTTTTATGCCCCGTTGTTCAAAAGTGCAGGATAGTTTCTAATGGATTTTAAGCTCAGTATGAATTAAGGTGTCAGATGCTAGAGAACTTAACCCCACTTAATCTCGTAGCCGTACTCCTCATCGGAGCCAGTGCTGGCTTTATCAATGTCCTTGCTGGCGGGGGCTCATTTTTGACTCTGCCACTCCTCATTTTTTTGGGATTACCCCCCAATCTGGCAAACGGGACCAATCGTCTAGCCATCCTTATGCAGAACACCTTTGCCGTCGGTCGCTTTATGAAGAAAAAGGTCAATCCAGGTAAGTTTGCACTCAGAGCTGCCCTGTTTACCGTACCTGGAGGGGTAATTGGAGCCTGGCTCGCCACCTTAGTGAGTAATTCTCAATTTAAACTGAGTCTGGCTTTGGTTATGATCATCATGTCCCTATTTACCCTTCTTTCTTCCAACAGACAGAATGGAGACCCCTTGGATCCAGAATCTTATATTGGTTCATGGGTTGGTCCTGGAATGGCTTACTTTTTAGTAGGTATCTATGGGGGCTATATTCAGGCGGGTGTTGGCTTTCTGATACTTTCAGTACTTCTATGGCAAAATATCAATCTGGTTCATGGGAATGCCGTCAAGTTGACCATTATCTTTTTCTTCACTTCAATTGCATTGATCATTTTTGCCTGGAATGGCCAGGTCAATTGGGCCATGGGTGCTATGCTGGGTGTGGGGAATATTATCGGCGCTTGGGTGGGTACCCATGTGGCCATTAAGAAAGGTCATAAATTTATAAAGCATGTGGTAACCATTGCTGTCATCGGTTTTGCAATTAAACTATTGCTAGATATGTAAAATGATGCAACCGCGGATTACGCGGATTACACGAATATTTTTGTAGAACAATATTTTGGATAAACCATGACTAAAGACAATGAATCTTTTGATCTATCAACACTCCCTAGTGTAGATGCCCTACTCCAATCTGTATCAGATATAGAATTACCTCATAATCTCAAGAAAAATGAAGCTCGTACTCTTCTGGACGATATACGGGAACGAGCCTCAAAAGGAAAAGCTGCACCCCAGGGGAAAGTGGAATCGAGTTATAGAAAAAAACTGCTCAAAATAGCAAACTCCCTGCGCAGGGTGATTAATGGCACTGGCGTGGTTATTCATACCAATCTGGGACGTTCTCCCCTTAGCGCTCAGATGCTTGAAGCCATGGAAGCGCTTAGGGATGGATATGTCAATCTTGAGCTTGATCTGGATGATGGTCGACGCGGGAATCGTCATGATCACCTGCGACCCTGGATCCAATCCATCAGTGCAGCCGAAGATGGTATCCTGGTGAATAATAATGCTGCTGCGGTCTTGTTAACTCTGAATACCCTGGCTGATCGCAAGGAAGTCATCATCAGTCGAGGTCAACTCGTCGAGATTGGTGGATCCTTTCGGATTCCCGAAATTCTTCGCAAGGCTGGCTCCAAATTAGTGGAAGTTGGTACCACCAATCGGACACATCTCAAGGATTACGCAGAAGCGATTACTCCTCGAACCAGGTTATTGCTCTGGGTGCACACATCAAACTATAAGATTTCAGGTTTCACCAAGGAAGTTTCTCTGCAAGATCTCGTTGCCCTGGGTCAGGAGCACTCTATTCCTGTCATGGCTGATCTTGGTAGCGGAGCACTTGTCCCTATTGATGAATTCGGACTCCAGAGAGAACCCCTGGTTTCAGAGGTGATTGAAGCTGGCGTCGATATCGTAACTTTCTCGGTTGACAAATTGCTTGGTGGACCTCAGGGGGGTGTCATAGCTGGTAGGCAGGCACTGATAAAGAAGATCGAAAAGAATAACCTCTTGAGGGCATTACGGCCGGATAAGACGCAGATTATACTCACCTTACAGGCATTGAAAGCCTTTTCCAGAGGTGATGAGGGTCTCAATGACATTCCTATATATCGCGACCTACACACTTCAGTTCAAACGCTCAAAAAAAGAGCGCAGTCTCTCGTGAGCAAGATTGAAAATTCCAGTTTAAGTCTATCTGTGTTGGATACAGAAGCCCAGGTGGGTTCAGGGGCTTCACCTTCTGAAAAAATGACCTCGGTTGGAATCGGAATTAAGCACACAAAGATGAAAGCGGCTCGAATTTCCAGTTGTATGCGTTCCAGTCATCCCGCCATTATGGGTCGCATTACCAATGATCTATTTATTATTGACCTGAAAGCTGTCCGCGAAAGTGAAGATGCTCTAATCCTTGCAGCTCTAAGATTATTATAAAGCATTAATTTGATCAGTGAACTATTCGTTTTAAGTCTTTACGATCACACTTCGACTTCACTCAGTGTAAACTCCGTGCGTCGCAATCTCGGCTTTGAGATCGCTTCGATCATTTCATTCTCTCGCGAAGACTAGTATAAGGGAATCAAACAATATGAATACTTCAATCGATTGGCAATCACGTCTTAAAGCCTTAGGTCCCGGTCTTCTCTGGGCTGGCGCTGCCGTAGGTGTCTCTCATCTGGTTCAAAGCACCCGCGCTGGAGCGAATTATGGTTTTGCCCTGCTTTGGGTTGTGGTCGTAGCCAATTTGTTCAAATATACTGCCTTTGAGTTTGGACCCCGCTATGCAGCTGTCATGGGTGAAAGTCTCCTCGATGGTTACCAAAGGGTCGGAAAATGGGCTCTGGTAGCCTTCCTTATTCCAACATTTGGGACCATGTTTGTTCTACAAGCGGCTGTGACCATCGTAACTGCAGGATTGGCTTCAAAAATATTTGGGACCAGCATGAGTCCTCTAGTATGGAGCGCTGTCATCCTCGCCATCTGTGCCGGCGTTCTGACCATAGGCAAATATCGGGTTCTCGACAAACTGATCAAGATTATCATCGTCATTTTGAGTATCTCAACCATTGTAGCTGTTTTGACCGCTTTTGGCCATGGCTCATCAGCAAAAGTTGATTTTGTTCCACCACACCTGTGGAATGTAGCTGGGGTATCCTTTATGGTGGCCCTGATTGGTTGGATGCCGTCAGCCATTGATATTTCCGTGTGGCATTCACTCTGGACAATTGAAAGACGCAAGGAAACCGGTTCAGCTCCAAGTCTGGCCGACTCCCTGTTTGATTTCAGACTGGGTTATTTTGGCACAGGTATCCTGGCTCTTGGCTTTTTGAGTCTCGGTGGTCTCATCATGTATGGCACCGGTGAATCATTCTCGCCTTCAGGGAGCAAGTTCGCCGGTCAATTTATTACCCTTTATACTTCAACCTTGGGCAGTTGGAGTTATCCAGTGGTTGCCATTGCAGCGCTTACCACCATGTTTAGCACAACTCTCACCGTGACAGATGCCTTTCCCAGGGTCTTGAAACGCTCAACAGAGCTAGTATTTCCCAATAGGTATGATGGCAAGGATGACAGGTCACTTTACTGGATTTGGATGGCCATCGTTCTGGGGGGGAGCCTGGTTATTATTGGTCTCTTTATGAGCGGCATGACTCTCCTGGTCGATCTTGCCACAACCCTGGCTTTTCTGACAGCTCCTATTCTGGCATATATCAATTATCGGGCTGTGACTGGCCCCTGGATGCCGGATGAGGGCAGACCAGGTCCGAAATTATTGTTGTTTAACTGGGTCAGTATGATATTCCTTGCAGGTTTTGCCCTCTTCTTCCTGATCTGGCGTTTTATCCTGAATTAGGAAGTGTGGATTCTTTACAACGAATTTTACGAACAGTACGAAGAAAAGCTTCATATTGCGAGAGCAAGGATTCGTGATTTTCGTCAGTTCGTTGAAGATAAATAATGAAGAAGATTTTATGGTAACAAGATAATATGCAAAAAGTAATCGGATTAGCAGGTCACATAGACCATGGAAAAACTGCCCTCGTCAAGGCCCTCACTGGTGTTGATACGGATCGTCTTGAGGAAGAAAAGCGACGAGGTGTCACCATCGATATTGGTATCGCTTTTTATAGTGAAGATGTCACCTTTATTGACGTCCCTGGTCACGAAAAATTTATAAAAAACATGGTGACAGGTGTGAGCACAGTGGATGCTGCCATGTTGGTGATTGCAGCTGATGATGGGGTCATGCCCCAGACCAGAGAACATCTCGATATCTTGCACATTCTAGGAATTAGAAAAATTCTGGTAGCTCTCAATAAATCAGATCTGGTTGATCCAGACTGGCTTGAACTGGTCTCTGAAGAGGTTGCTACTTACCTCTCTGAAAGGGGCTATCCCGACACCCAAATTATCCCAGTATCTGCCATTACTGGCCAGGGTATTGAAAATTTACGTGGAGCGCTAAACCAAACCATCTCTGAAATCAAAAGTCAAGATAGACAGGGTGTCTTTCGCCTTCCCATTGATCGTGTATTCTCCGTAAAAGGTTTTGGAACTGTTGTAACGGGAACGGTTCTCTCACACGAATTGAGAAAAGGTCAAAGTGTTGAGCTCTTTCCGCAAGAAACAACCTTCCCAGTGCGGGGACTCCAGTCCCATCATCTAGATGTGGACAAAATCAAATTTGGTGATCGTGGAGCCATTAATCTCGGTGGTGCCAGCGTCGAAGAGCTAGGTAGAGGGGCCTTCCTAGGCAGTCCTGGCATGTTTCAGACTGGATCGGCCTGGGTGGCTGAGCTGAGTGTATTGCCTCACTGGAAGAAGCCAGTCAAAGAAGCGGATCGTATCCATGTCCATGTTGGAACAGGAAAACGTGAAGCACGTGTCCACCTCCTGGAAGACAACCAATGCCGCCCCGGGCAAACCATGATGGCTCAATTTTTCTTTGAAGAATCGATTTCTGCTGGTTTTAAGGAGAAAATGGTCATCCGCTATCTTTCACCTGAGGAGACGCTTGGCGGGGCTGAATTACTGTGGGCTATCGATCATAGATTAAAAAAGCAGGATAAACATCTGCCCATTCTAAAATCTCTAAAAACAGATGATCTACCTGAATTGATAATTGGATCAATGGATTTCTTTGATCGCCCCTTAAATCGACGAGAAATTGCCCGTTATCTCAGTGTAGCAGAATCCAAAGTTCACGCCTTGCTTCAAAAAACGGAGGACTATAAGAGCTATCAGGATAGATTTATCAAGCAGTCCCTATATGCAGCTAGCCTGGCTCAAATCAAACAGGTGCTGGAAACCTACCATCAGCAGGAACCTCTGGGCAAGGGATTGCCACGGGAGAAACTGACAGAATTGGGACCGGCTAATCGGGAATTTATCCTGGCTTCTGCACTGCAAGAGGGTACCCTCAAAAATCAAGGTGATCTCTGGCAATTATCGGGGCATCAGGGCACTTTAGATGAAGGAGATGAACAGGCCAAGCAACGAATTGTGGAGATCTTTAATGATTCCAATTTTTCATCACCTCTGATGGATGAGTTGAAAGGATCTCTGGATGCTCAGGAGTACACAGTACTTCAATGGATGATTCAGCACAAAGAGCTGGTCCGTATTGATAAGGATTTCCACCTCCTAAACAGTCAGATTGACTTTTTCATAGAGGCTTTGAAGCATTGGTTCAGGAGTAATCCTGATTTAACGGTGGCACAATTACGGGAATTTATCCCCACCACGAGGAAGTACATCCTTCCCTTGCTGAACTATGCCGAACGAAAAGGCTTACTCCTTCGCGATGGAGATGTCAGACGATGGGTCGGTGAAGAACTGTGAATTTAGAAGTCAGAAATCAGGAGATAGAAGATAGTAGGTGTGCTAGAATCCCGCGACTTGCCCGGTTACCTTTGCCTCTCTTCAGATAAAGACTTTACCAACTCATAATTTACAATTCATAATTCGTAATTTCTGTTTATAGACTATATTGATCGAATGTCAGCTAAATCCACAAAAAAGGACGAGAATAGTACACCCCTCATGCGGCAGTACCTGGAGATCAAATCCAAGTACCCCGATGTTATTTTGCTTTATAGGATGGGTGACTTTTACGAGACCTTCGGTGATGATGCCAAAGTAACCTCAAAAGTCCTGGGGATAACGCTTACAAGTCGTTCTAATGGCAAAGCTGCCAAGGTTCCTCTGGCAGGATTTCCTTATCATGCTCTCGATGCTTACCTGTACAAATATATGCAGGCAGGGTTGCGTGTCGCTATTTGCGAGCAGGTGGAAGATCCCAAACAGGTCAAAGGTATTGTAAAAAGGCAGGTCGTGGAAGTAGCTACTCCTGGATCAGCCATGAGCGAACAATTTCTGACGGCTAAGGAATCCAATTATCTAGTTTGCGTCTATGCCGGGAATAAACGCATAGGTTTATCCTTCCTTGATGTATCCACAGGGAAATTCAGTGTTCTGGAACTTCAACCCAATCAATTGCGGGCCTTCCTCGCTGGCCTGGCACCACGTGAAATTTTGCTGTCAGAAGATGATTCTGAATCTGAATCTTATCTGGGTCGAGGGAAATGGCTATTAACCAGGGTTGAGAGCTGGGTTTTTAATACTGATTTTGCTCTGAGTGAACTCACTAAACAATTCAAGACCCAGGGTCTCAAGGGCTTTGGGATGAGTGGGATGAAAGCCGGGATGTCAGCCGCCGGTGCCATTCTATACTATTTGCAAAGTTATCAGGGTCGAGATTTGAAGCACATCACCGGTATTCAAAGCCTCAGCGCTGATGACTGGATGACCATTGATGATGATTCATTGAGAAACCTTGAATTATTCAGATCACTCCGTGGTGGTGATGAGGGAACACTAATTTCTGCACTCGATGAATCAGTTACATCAGGTGGTGGTCGTCTGCTCCGTGATTGGCTCCACAAACCCCTTTTGGATAAGAAGCGCATCGAGAATCGCCTGGATCAGGTACAGCTCTTTTTTGATCACTCAGAATTACGTCAGAACTTGCGTGAAATTCTCAAGCAAATCGCTGATCTGGAACGCCTGCTTTCAAAATTGAGCTCAACCCGTGGTTCCGCCCGAGATTTAGCAGGTCTTAGAAGTTCTATCCTCTTACTACCAGAACTGGCGAAACTACTTGATGACAAGCATATCCATAAAATTGGTCTTCATGTTGAAGCCTTACCAGATGTTAGTGCACTCCTGGCTGAGCTCGAACGTCTCATAGTAGATGAACCACCTGTTTCCGTAAAGAATGGGGGTCTTATCCGAGATGGTATCGACCCCGAGCTGGATGAGATTCGAGGTATTGCCCGCAATGCTAAGGCCTGGCTGGTGGAATTTCAAGCCACTGAAAGGCAGCGTCTGGGAATATCATCTCTGAAAATTGGCTATAACAGAGTATTTGGTTACTATATAGATATTACCAATACACACAAAGATCTGGTTCCTGAGGACTATATCCGCAAGCAGACCCTGGTTAATTCAGAGCGCTTTATTACTGAAGAGCTCAAAGAATATGAAGAAAAGGTTCTTCATGCAGAAGAGCGTTATACAGCTCGTGAATTTGAGATATTTGATGAGCTTAGAATTCAGGTCATGGCACAAGCTGTTCACATCCAATCAATTGCTGATTTTGTCGCCAGACTGGATGTGGTAAGCACCTTTGCAAAAATTTCCTATGACAGAAACTATTGTCGCCCCGAGTTGAACCAAAGCCTCCAGATTGAGATAAGCAATGGGCGCCATCCCGTTATCGAGCAACTACTTCCAGTTGATGAAGCCTTTATCCCCAATGATCTGCTCATAGATGCCTCAGCTGATCAGATATTATTGATTACCGGTCCAAACATGGCAGGAAAGTCTACCTATTTGAGACAGATTGGTCTCCTGGTCTTGTTGGCGCAGATTGGCTGCTATATACCAGCTGATAAAGCCAAAATCGGTATGGTGGATCGAATCTTCACCCGAGTTGGCGCCTCAGATAACCTGGCAGGTGGTGAATCAACTTTTCTGGTTGAAATGAATGAAACTGCCAACATTTTGAACAATGCAACACAACGTAGTCTGATCCTGCTGGATGAGATCGGCCGAGGCACTTCCACCTATGATGGTCTCGCCATTGCCTGGGCGCTTATTGAATATTTACACGGAAAAACCGAACAGGCTGCACGGACCCTTTTTGCCACACATTATCATGAGTTAACCAAGCTGGAAGGCATCTTACCCCGTTTGAAAAATTACAATGTAGCAGTCCGTGAATACGATGAAAAGGTCATCTTCCTGAGGAAGATTGTTCCCGGTGGTGCCAGCCGTTCCTATGGTATCCACGTGGCTCAGATGGCTGGTGTACCATTGCCGGTGATACAGCGGGCTAATGAAATCCTTTCTGATCTGGATTCTGGTGAAATTAGTGTACGATCTGATGAAATAAGTGAAGCTGCCCCAACTTTTGATACCCACCAGATGACCCTTTTTGACAAGCAGGAACGGATACTCCGTGACAAGCTCAAGGGTTTAAAGCTGGATCAGATGACCCCATTGGAAGCCATGGTGCTTTTAGATGAGATGGCCAAGAGCATTGGCGATGATAACTAGTCTGGAACCATGGGTGCCTCAGGGGCGTATGCTTTTTATGAAATATTTATCATTCATCCTCTTCCTTCCAGCACTTCTATGGGCTGAATCTGTTTCCTATGGAGAAGATCCATTTGTCCTGGGTATGTCTATTGATGCCTATGCCCTTGGAAATATCAAGGCGCTTCCTATGTCCAACCCAAGTCTGGGAGCCAATGTTGCCTATATCACTGGGCAGGATCAAAAATTAGGTTTTCAGCACACAGAGGGTTATGGAGGTGTCTACCAGACGGATGTCCTCAGCGGCAACCAGGACAATTGGTCGCTGGTCTTGTTTCGCGGTGGAGTAAGTGGTATTGCAGATACTCGTAAGGCCTTGCTGGACTATGGTACAGACGGCGTAGCAGATACAGACGATGCCGACGGATCGGAGAATAATGGCGAGCTGGATCCAGGTGAACGCTTGAATATCAATTCAATCAGTTATTTCAGTACCCAACAATTTTTAGCAGAGTTAGGATATTCTCACCTCGTTAATTCAAAGCTTGCTGTACATGGCACAGCTCGTCTGCTTTATCATGATCTCTATGCTGAAAGTGGTTTTGGAGTAGGATTCCATGGTGGATTACTGTATCAACCATTTGAGAAAATGCGTCTGGGGTTAGAGATAACGGATATGTTGAGTACAACCCTATTCTGGAGCTCTGGTCTCACAGAGGTTTTTGCACCTCAAGTATTTTTGGGTGCAGATTATTATTTAAAGTTTAAGAAAATCCCCTTTGTTATTCATCCCATTGTGCAGGCTGAAATTTCACTCACAGGAAAACAAGCAGAACTGAATAAGGAAACCTGGGGGTACGCCACAGGTCTGGAAATCGGTTTTCAGGATCAACTTTTTATCCAATTGGGACGCAATGCTCTGGATCAGTTTCAGGTTGGAGCACGTATCCGGACAAGATATATCGATCTTCATTACGGTACAGGATTCCCAGAGTTGACTACAGTCGCTGGTCAAACTCATCGGGTGGGCGTTGGACTCAAAATCGGTGAGTTCGATTTATTCTAATAGATAGCTATATCTATCCTGCTATTTAATACTTACGAATTACTATTCAATTAGGGAGGACTATTATGGTGCTCGATCGACAGGCAGCCTGGGATTTGCTGTGTGAATACACATTGAGCGAATCTTTGAGAAAACATGCACTTGGAGTAGAAGCCGCCATGCGTGCCATGGCAGGCAAATATGGTGGTGATCCTGAAGAGTGGGGGATTACCGGCTTACTTCACGATTTTGATTATGAAAAATATCCATCTGCAGAGGAACACCCCTATAGAGGTGTAGAGATTCTCAAGGGGTTGGGGTATTCCCAGGAAATCCTTGATGCGATTATGGGTCATGCTGAATACACAGGTGTGGAACGCAAATCTTTGATGGCTAAATCTCTTTTTGCAGTCGATGAATTGGTGGGTTTTGTTTTTGCAGTGACGTATGTTCGCCCAAGCAAAGCAGTTCAGGAAGTTGCTCCAAAATCAATCAGGAAAAAATTGAAGCAAAAAGCCTTCGCGGCCAGTGTCAATCGAGCTGATATTGTTCAAGGCATGTTGGAACTTGAGCTTGAAGAGAATGAGCATTTTCAGTTTGTAATTGATGCCCTGACCGGGGTAGCAGAGGCTGTGGGTCTGGCCGGAGTAGCACCAGAATAATCAAATCAGCTTAGTGACCAGGGTTCTAAATTCGCTGAGTATCATAGCTGTGGCTCCCCAAACCTTGTGATCGTCAATTTCAAAGAATGGAATTTCCCAATCTCTGTTTTTGAAATGACGTGTTTCATATTGGATGTCCCGCTGGCATAGTGATTTTATTGAAACGGTAAAAATCTCAGCCACTTCTTTGGGTTCTGGGAGGAAGTCAGGTTTGTTGCGAGTATACCCCACTACTGGCTGAACGAGATGATTACTCACCGGGATGGGCAACGCGCTGGTAATTCCTAACACTTCGACTTGGTCAGGTAAAATATTTACTTCTTCATGAGCTTCTCTCAAGGCGGTCTCTATATCGCTCTCAGTACCATCACGACGGCCGCCTGGAAGCGCTATCTGTCCGCTATGGACAAACCCATCGAGCGTCCTCCGTATCAAAGGGAAGACCCATTCACCATCCTGGGGGAAGAGGGAGATCAACACTGCTGCAGGATGTAGGTTTTCACTGAGAGACTCTAGTTCACGCCCCTCAGGCATAAGGTGTTTTTGAGCCACCCAACCTGGCAGTGGCTGTTTTAGACGTTCTCTAAGATTTTGAATAAAATGATCCACTAGTCAGCATCTCGTATTGTTTTCATTGATAGTCCCAGTAGACCACTCATGGCCGCTCCCATACCAATGAATAAGAAAATAGTACGTGGCGAAACCCATTCTGCCAGAATTCCAGTCAACGCCACGGAAATTGACATGACACCAATTACTGCCAGATTAATCATAGAAAAAACGCGTCCCTGCATATGCCCGGGAACAATGGAATGGACCAGGGTAGTTCTTGTAACCTGTATAAATGGGATACCCAGAGAATGAATAAATATGATTGATAAAGTCAGCCAGAATGGATCAATACCAAAGCTTCCCACCCAGAATAAGGGGATAAATGTGAGTCCATCATAAATTATTCCTAACATGAGCCAGGTACCTTTTTTATATCTACTGGCATATCGATATACAAAGATGGTAGCGATGAGCATACCAATCCCATAACTGGACTCAATAAAGGCGAAATCTCTACCGCTGCCATCCCAGACTTCTTTGATAAGCAAAGGGGTCCCTACGACTGCAGGTCCCATAATGAATAGGTTATTCAAGGCTGTAATAAGAATGATCCAGAAAAGTCGGCGATCTTCATATATGACGTATCTCAATCCTTTTTTCAATTCAACAAGATGTCGACTCTCATAGGTGGCTGCACGTTTCTCTCCTCGCTGATAGGAGATCAGCATAATCATGAGAAATGAAATTAAAAAAGTACCAGCATCCATAAAAAAGAGATTGGTTAGCCCTAGAGCTGACAGGAGCATTCCCGCCCCAAATAAACCCACAAAATAGGCGAGATAGCCAGTTGATTGAATCAGAGCATTGATCTTGAGGAGTTGTGATTCATGAACCAACTCAGGGATGATAGCATCTCTGGCTGGATTGAATAGTGTGCCAAAGGATGCAGCAGCAAAGACGATGATGGCCAGAAGCAGGGGGCTTAGCATATCCATTGAGTAAAACAAAGGGATTAGCAGGATGAGAAAAAAGCGAGCAAGATCACTGATAAGCATGAGTGTTCTCCGCCGATAATGATCTGCGAGTACCCCTGAGAATAAGCCAAATAAGAGAGCTGGAGCGGTAGCAGCGAAGGCAATAAATCCAGTAAGAGAAGGCGACCCGGTAAGATCTAACATTAACCAGATTACAGCCATGTGTGTGATACTATCACCAGCCTGGGAAACGAGTTGCCCCAACCATAGATATGATATGTTACGATTTGTGAGAAGTGTGAGTTTGCTTACTAGGAATGCCGACATAGATGCCTAGTGCCTTATCAGCTGGATATTAATGATCGAAGAATGAGGGCGAAAGTGGTTCTAAAGTTTTGGGTGCCCTGAACTATTTGATCGATCGAATAAACTCCTTGGGAATTTTTTCAAGATCTCTTCTATTAATCCCATTCTTATAGACATCCACAATCTGAGGAGTAATCATGACCAGCAGTTCCGTCTTTTTCTTGTTGGTTTGGGTGGATTTAAAAAGCTCACCAATGAGGGGGATAGAACCAAGGATCGGAATCTTAGAAACGGTGAGCACATCAGATTCTTGCATTAGACCTCCCAGAACGACAGTCTGACCATTTTTCACAATAACTTCTGTGACGGCACGTCTGGTAGAGATAATTGGGATTCCATCAGGGGTCAAACCTTGTTGGAAATTAGCCTGGGGTGATAGTCTAATTGTGACGGTTGAATCATTATTAACATGCACAAAAATTGAGAGTTTAACCGTAGCATTTTTGAATTCATATGAGGTCATGCCAAATTCATTCAGTTTTGGGTATGGAATCTGATCTCCAACCTCTATCTCGGCCTGTTTATTATCAAGCACCATAAGGTGGGGAGTAGAGAGGAGATTTAAATCATTTGTGGTGGACAGCATACCAAGGACCACATCAATATCTGCTGCAATAATACCCAGACCAAAACCACCTGCTGTTGCGGCGGGCATTGGGTCTGTAAGTGGCTCAACAAACAGATTACGAAGCCCAAAGTTCGTTTCAAAGACGCTTCTAACATCTCCATTATCTGCATCCTGCTGGGTAAACCACTGAACGCCTCTATTATGCTCATTGGTGATTGATACCTCGACAATGGCACTTTTGATGTGCACTTGATCAGTATGTGTATCCAGAGTCTTTATGAGTTTTATGAGCTCAACGACCTGACCGGGAGTGTCCTGGATAATCACCGTATTGGTTCTAACATCACCGAATACCTGACCGATCTCAGGTGTTACAAATGGAGTAAGAGCTGCTGCCAGGTCTTTTGATTCAGAAAACTGGCATGAATATGACTCAATCCGCGTAGGGATCGCGATATCACCCTTGTTCGTTACCAGATATTTTCCAGAGGTACCTAGCTGTTGAAATCCTAAATCATACAGCTCGGTCATAATAGAGAGTGCTTCAAGTGGGGCGATATCCTTTAAATCCAGAGTAATTTTATTGGTACGTATTTCAGGGTCTGAAATGAAGATCATACCACTTTTCTCACTGAGAATGCGAAGCACGTTCTCTAATTTTACTTCCTTCACAGAAATGGAGATTTTATCTCCACTGGCCTGTGCAAGGGCAAACAGGGGGGTCAACATAATTACAAGAATTAAAATAAAGCGGATTAACCGATTGAAATTATTACTTGATCTCATATCACTCTCTCTCGATAACAATGGAAAAAATATCATCACTATTTCCTAATACGATCATTGTATCCTGTATTGTTTGTACAGTGTAACCCTGTATCTGGTCGCCTTCACCATAAATATCATTGTTTAAAATAGCGTATGGAGCCGATCTATCCCAGATAATACCATTGATAGTAATTTTGGGGCGTACAATACGTTTTTTGCGTTTAACCGGTTTCTTCGTGGTCTTCTTCTTAGTGGATCTAGAATCTGGCTTATCCTCCTTAGGCTTTGGAGGTGGTGCTACATAGACCCTTACAAATGGATTACGCATTTTAGAAAGATCAGCTTTTAAACTGAGTGTATCAATGGCTTCTACAAAAGCAAGATTGTCGACGCTCTTAGAAGACACGGTTCTTATTGTGGTTTGGAGTGTCTCAAGATCCAATGCAAGTGTATTACCAATTTTCCCGGATATTTCCCCTGAGAAAATTTTATCAAATGTTCCAGTGACCCAGAGACCACCCGTGACAAGAACAATTACAGCTAAAAGAGCGATGAGGATGGTGGTGTTTTTATTTTTCATTTTTTGCCCTCCTTAGCTACGAGAACTGAAAGGGTTAAATCATATCGGGCATAATCGTTTCGTTCAAGGGGTTTAATACCCATTTCATCAATAAGGATCCATTCCTTATGTCTCTCAATCATCTCCAGGAACTTCAAGAAATCACCAAAACGACCAATCATGCTCAATCTTATGAGGTGGGCTTGATACTCTTTGCCAATATTGTTGAATTTGTTCATGGGTTCAAGTGTTACAACCTTGAGCAAGGATTGGGTGCAAAACCTATCCAGAACTGGAAAAATGGCGTTAACTCGCGTACTTCCTAATAGTCGTGAGGTAAAAATAGCTTCAAGAGAATCTAGAACGGCAAGTTGGGTGTTCAGGTTTTCAATGGCCATTTCAATATCAAGACTTACGAGGTCAATGTAGGTTTCAGCAAGCTGGTTTTGTCTCAGGACGGCCTCATCGTAACGTTGACTTTCAGGTAAAATAAGCACCTGCAAAGAGGACCCTGTAATGGCAAAGTAGATTACTATGGCGGTTACCAGCCATTTCATCTGGATGGCTTCTAGCCAAAATTGGAATTGTTTTTTCATTCGTACAATCCCAGAGAGAATACCAATTTCAATCGATCTTCTTCTTTGTAAATTCGATTATTCTCAACTTTAATATCTGAGTAGAGAGTTGAAAGCGGCAAGCTGAAAAGAAGATTTCCGCGGAAATTATCCACAGAAAGGATATCCCGGTTACCTCCCTCGATGTAGGTATAGCCTTCAATCGTTAAATCTGGTCCGGTCTTCTTTTTGTTGGCTTTGACCTTTGCTCTTGAGAAAATTTTTGTGATGACAAGGTCTGGTGGAAGTGCTTTGGTAATATCAATTAATATTTTACGCCAAACTGCGGGCCGGGTCTTGGGTTGAAGGAAAATATCTGACTCTTTTCTTAAGCGATTACGGACCCCGATTTTTCGCTCAAGGAATAACATGCGGGGTTCTACACTTGATATTTTTCCTTCAATATCAGAGTTTAAGCCTTCAAATACCTGTGCCATATAGGCCTGGCTTTCATGTGTCCTCACCAGGATAAAGATGGTTGCTCCAAATATGATGATATAAAGCAGAAAGCTGAAACGCTTTAGATGACGTTTGACGCGTTCGTCAGCAGTGGAACTGAGAAAGTTTAGTTGAAATTCCATACTATCTCAATGCAAGTCCAATGGCAGTGGAAAATTGATATTGATTACCTGTTGTTACCTCTGTATTCGGATAGTATTCCTCCATAGGATCCCATATCTCAGCAGGGACCTCCATAATCTCTTCAGATAGGGTGAAAAACGATTTGATGAAGGAATCATTCAGCAAACCACCGGTTACATACAGTTTCTCGACCTTTTGTCCAGTATTATAGAAATGGCGGAAGTTCAATTTCCGAATCGTCATTGATAATTCTTTGAGTTTTTGACCAACGATCTTGTTTTCCATGTACAGGGCCGTAATGGGCTCGTCATTTGAGCTGACTTCCAGTACACCTCGTCGCAAATACTCAACTTCAATAAATGGGATGTCGGCCGCTTTGGCTATAATGGAATTCAGATTGTTGCCACCAAAAGGAAGATAGAGAAATTCAGGGTGTTGAGCCGAATCAATAATTGTGTAGTGAGAATTGCTACCACCCAGTTGTAATACTCCCACTGCCTCAGTGATTTTTGGGTTCATGCGATGAAATAATTGAACTGTGGGCAGCGTGCTGGTTTCCAACACTTTGATATTAGTGGAAAGCGATTTGAAAACTTTGGTGAGCCATTCTATTCGATTGGTCTTAATAACGGCAAGCAGGACGTTCAATTTTTTCTTTTGCGACTGTGGCAAGAGGGTAAAATCGTAATCATAGTTATCGGCTGGATCAGCTAGTAGGGGAGCTAGTTCCCAAAAAAGCGCCTGCTTTAATTCGTGTGTGGCTATCTGTGGTAGCTGGAGGAAAAACAGGTTCTGATATTTCGCACTCAGACCCACATTGATATCGGCTCGTTTGTAGGGTAATTCACTCAGGAGCGTTTTGATGCCGTTCATGATGTGCGTCTCGTTTATCTCCCGGACATCCTTGACCACATCCTCTTCGAGATAATCGTACTTTAACAGCTTGGCATGTTTGCGGCTACTCTTCTTGGTATAGTATGCAGCAACCTTAATGGCATTGGTCCCAATATCGATACCGATTCTTATTTTTTTTGCTCTGGCCACGATCCCTAAATGCTTGGTTTTATTTTAAAAGTAATTTGTATTCCATATCGACTCACATACATCTAATGAATATAGAAATGCCTGCTCTAGTTTCTATTCAAAAAGGCTGGATCCCAAGGATTATGGGAATAAAAAAATCCCCCTTAAGTCAGGGGGATTTGAAGGGGCCAAATGGCTAGTCGGAGTTGGTTTGGGAGAACAGGTATTTTCTTCTACCCTTAGTTTCCGCCGGTCAGAGTTCCTGATTCGTCAATGGTTCGGTCAGATTCGAGCATGGACTTTGCGATACAGGTAATCGTGAACTCTGTCCCTTCTTCACTCACGTAAGTATAGGAAGAGTCGTCAAAGTATTTACCGTTTAGCTGGCCAGTATTGATATCATTCCATGTAGCTCCAACGACTAAAGCTGCAGATTCTACTGTGGGATATTCATTATTGTTACCATAATAGATGCGTAGCTGAGTCCGAATGCTACCTAAATTGGCATCTGCTTCACTCAATTTTGCCTTCATAACATTAGATGAATAAATAGGGACGGTTATGGCAACTGAAAGAGTTGTTACTGCAATGACAATCAGTAATTCAACCATAGAAAACCCATTAATCATTCCTGAAACATTGGCTCTTATACTAGGCAAGGCTGCAAAAAACTTTTTAATGTTTATAGTCATTGTACAATCTCCTCAGGCATATTTGATAGTATTCAGCGACAATTAGGCTTTATGATGCTTTTTCTTCCATGACTTGGTTTTCCAGCGACCGATCTGCTTGGGCCAATCATAATGTTTCTTACCCTTGAAACCTTTGTGCCAGCGGTAGTGATGAGGATGTTCAGTATCCTTAAAATCGATATGATTTTGGAAGTCTTCGCCAGCCTGTAATGAAATTGAATTGCCAACGACGGGACCACTGAGCTGACCCTTTTTCAATATGATGGTTCCAGCAGTATAGATTGCACCATTGATGACATCTTCCTTCTCATAGTGTTTACCTTCAGCATCAATCTCAAAGAAGTTGTCAGGGTTTGTAAAAACCAGAGCAGGCATAGCATCGGCACTGTCGACTGGGATAGGAGCATCAATATTGTTTCTATCCTTGAAAAGTATATATCTACCGGTGAATACCAGGGTATGATTACTTAGGGTCATATTTTTGATTTCCAGAAAGGATCCGGTAAAAACGTGGATACCGTCTGCAAAGTCTTCATCGTCTTTATGTTTTCCACCGCCATCCCATCTATGAAAACTTTCAGTATGTATTGCAACAGCATTATCGGTAAAATAATCGAGATCTACTTCTGGTAGGAAGGTGAAGAAGCGGCTACGGTTCTCATCATCAATGTCAGTTTCATAACCATTGGTATTAATTGTCTCATCAGAAGCCAGAGCGCGATCAAAGTGAGTATCTTCAGAAAGGTCTAAAAGGATCTCGGTTTCCATCTGGAATTTGTCAACCTTAACACTTAAGACGTTCAAGACTGGATCAAATAGGGTGGTGATGCCATCAGCTTCAACATTAATGAGGCTGTCAGGACCGTTATTCATGCGCCATAAGGACTCGTTTACTGAGGATTCCATGGCATATTGTAATTTGATGTTGTTTACGGTCTCAGCGGAAGAAACAGAAGATATATATGAGACGTTAAGAACGGCTACGCCAGTAAAACTAAATACGACAAAGATCATTAGGACAGCTACTAACATGGTGAAACCTCATTAATAGGATTCGAGGCGCTTGCCTGGAGTTGAGTGGAACTGATATGGTTGTTTGTGTTTCGCATACTGATATTTATACATTCAAATCACATGCCATAATCACATAGACAGGCTATATACTGTAATAACAGTAGTTTATAATAGTCATATAATTATTCATATTTAGACTTAGTAATATTATTACGACTTATAATGAATTTATGATATTTTAGTGTAGTGTTTTTAGGACTATATTTTGAGATATTGGTAGAATGAATAAAATTATGACTTAGTTAATCACATTATAAACAGATAGATAAATGATATGTGCTGTTCTGTGGTATAAAAAAAGCCCTCCTTGAAGGAGGGCTCTGAATGTTCTTTTTACAGGGGATTGTAGTATCGCTTAGGCGTGATGCTTTTTCTTCCACTTCTTAGTTTTCCAGCGACCGATCTGTTTTGGCCAGTCATAATGCTTTTTATTCTTGAAACCCTTGGTCCAGCGATAATGTTTTGGATGCTCGGTGTCTTTGAAATCGATCTGGTTGTTATACTCTTCACCGTGTTCCATGGTGATGGTCTTGCCAACGATGGGTCCGCTGAGCTCGCCCTTCTTCAGTATGATGGTTCCAGCAGTATAGATGGCGCCATTAATTTTGTCTTCCTTGTCATAGTTCTTACCTTCGGCTTCAATCTCGAAATAACTATCTGAATTACTGAAAACTAAGGCAGGAAGTGCATCTGCGCTATCTACTGGTACAGGAGCAGATATCTCATTGTCATCTGAAAAAAGAATATAGCGACCGGTGAATACTAGGGTGTGGTTATAAAGATGCATTTTTTTGAACTCAAGAAAAGAGCCAGTGAAAACATGGATACCTTCATCAAAGTCTTCATCATCTTCATGCTTGCCGCCGCCATCCCATCTATGAAAGTTCTCAGTATGTATTGCAACAGCATTGTCAGTGAAATAGTCAAGATCTACTTCTGGCATGAATGAGAAGAAGCGGGACTGATTCTCTTCGTCAGCATCAACATCGTTGCCATTGGTATTAATCGTCTCATCAGAAGCCAGGGCACGATCAAAGTGAGTATCTTCAGAAAGGTCTAATAGGATTTCAGTTTCCATCTGGAATTTGTCAACCTTAACACTCAGGACATTCAGTACAGGATCAAAGAGAGTGGTTATACCATCAGCTTCAACATTAATAAGGCTGTCAGGACCGTTATTCATGCGCCATAACGATTCGTTTACTGAGGATTCCATGGCATATTGTAATTTGATATTATTAATAGTTTCTGTGGAAGCAACAGTAGATATATATGAGACGTTAAGAACGGCTACACCAGTAAAACTAAATACAACAAATATCATCAGTACGGCTACTAACATGATGAAACCTCATTAATAGGATTCCAGGCGTTTGCCTGGAGTTGAGTGGAGCTGATATGTTTTGTTGTGTTTCGCATTCTGCCATACATACATTCAAATCGCATGCCAAAATAAATATATGTCATAACAATAGAAAATACAGGTAGTTATAATAGTCACATAAATATTCAAGTATGAAAATGTGTATATTAAATGCGACAAAAAGAAATTATAATTAATATAATGTAGGATTTATAAGACTATATGTTTGACTATGAAAGGTATGGAATATATATATGACTTGGCTAATTATATTATATACAATGCTATAGGGTAATGTGTGGGCTTCATGCTCGATATTTCATGGCTGTGCACACCATAAACATATACACACATCAGAAACCCTACTCGTGGCCCCTGAGCCTTCTGTGAGCGCCAATTGATTCCCTACGAGGGGTGTACTTAATAGCATAAAAAAAGCCCTCATGTTGGTGAGGGCTGTTGGGGGCTATAAGCGGGTTGTTAAGCAGACTTAAAGTTTAGGCGTGTTTCTTTCCCCACTTCTTAGTTTTCCAGCGACCGATCTGTTTTGGCCAGTCATAATGCTTTTTATGTTTGAAACCCTTGGTCCAGCGATAATGTTTTGGATGCTCGGTATCTTTGAAATCGATCTGGTTGTTATACTCTTCACCGTGTTCCATGGTGATGGTCTTACCAACGATGGGTCCGCTGAGCTCGCCCTTCTTCAGTACGATAGTTCCAGCAGTGTAGATGGCGCCATTGATCTTATCTTCGCGATCATAGTTCTTACCTTCAGCTTCGATCTCAAAGTAATTGTCAGGGTTGGTGAAAACTAAAGCAGGCATTGCATCGGCACTGTCAACAGGAACAGGAGCATCGATTTCATTCTGATGTTCAAAATTTATGTAACGTCCAGTGAAAACCAGAGTGCTGTTCTCAAAGCTACAGTTCTTTAATTCAATAAACCAACCAGTGAAGACGTGGATTCCTTCTCCACCGAAATCATCTTCTTCTAAATCATTCCACTGATACCAGCTCTGGGTATGAGTAGCAACTGCATTGTCAGTAAAGTAAGCAAGATCAACTTCAGGCATGAAGCTAAAGAAGCGTGACTGATTTTCATCGTCAGCATCCACTGCATAATCATTAGTAGTAATAGTCTCATCAGAAGCCAGGGCACGGTCAAAGTGAGTATCTTCAGAAAGGTCTAATAAAATCTCTGATTCCATCTGGAATTTATCAACGTTCACTGACAGAACGTTTAATGAAGCGTCCCATGTAGTGATAACGCCATCAACTTCTGAATTCACTAAAGAGTCAACTCCAGTGTTGATGCGCCATAAGGCTTCATTAATAGAAGACTCAGTTGCATACTGAAGTTTGATGTTGTTGATGGTTTCCATTGAGTTGGAGTTAGACAGATACGACACATTCAATACGGCAACACCGGTGAAGGAAAAGATTGTGAAGATCATTAATACGGCTACTAACATGCCTATTATATATTCAAATGCTGTGCCAAGATTTCAACAGGGGGATAAGACCAAAAAAAACAACTAGATAAGCATGTCATAAAAATATGCATATCTAAAATCACGTCATAATTATGTCACAAACCAGTCGCATTGTAATCAAAATATGTCATATAATTATAACCAAATCTAAAAATATCAGTAGAAAAGTGGGCTAAAAGGGTGGAAATACCACAGAAAATCGAGATTAAGCACAGCATAAGTACAAAAGATACAATATGATAAGCAACTGTAATAATTTGTATGCATATCCAGCTGCGATGTGTAAAATCGCGATAAGCCAAGCAGGTGAATCGTCCTTATCCAGGGACTATGTAATCAAAATATTACGATAATTGATGAGATTTAATTCAAGGTACTCTCTTATATGTAGAACTATAAGTATATAATGGGGTGTAAATACAATAAATAGTAGTCAATATCTGATTCACCTTGACTGAGCATTGTTTTTATAGCCTGAATGAGGGCCTGAAATAGCTATCTTTGTCTGTGAGGTGCTGCAATCTCGTCCATATATCCATCTGGAGGGGATCCTTTAGATATATGGACTATGTGTGCCTCTTCATAATAGCCGACCGTCAGAGGGGGTATAACGCGAGGTAAAATACCTAGTCATCCCTTCATGCTATAATGCAACCCCTTCTAGGTCACTCTCAGGGTTAGAGCATCTTAGTTATCTACCAGGATAAGTGGAAATGTGTTTGAGATTGAAATCAAATTACGGACAAGGCTGGGAAGCATGCTTTCATAATTTCAAAAGTTGCATCGAAGTAACATGCTGTGCTGAAATGTTGCATTCGGATCGGTCGTGTTACTTATAGGCGAATAATCTCAACTGATTTGAGTTATGGAGAAAATGTGATAGGAAAATCTAATCAAGCAGAGCTAGTGAATTGGGGTGTCCAATTTGAAAGAGGGTAAAGCTAATTTCTGAGGGTGATGCTCCAGGTGACTTCGAGCGTATCTTCATCGGAGATTAAATTCATACTAACATTTAAAATTTTGCCAATATTGCCAACTCTCTCAGTAAAAAGAAGGTCTGAAATCTCAGAATCGACGGGGTTATGAGAGATGGAGTCATCAGTTACCCAGAGTAACGTATTATTGGTAAGATCTAGGTGGTAAATACTTGAGTCTGCATCAACGGCCCTTAGAATAGTTCCGGAAGTACTTGTCGTATTGGATAATTCATCAGCTGCGTCAGCATAAATTCGCATGGAGTCACTAACTGTGGAGGTGAGTTTTGTGCGGATATAACGATCAACAATGACCTGATCGTAACCTAATCCTACACGGGTATTCGTATCAGACAATTGTTGACGGCTCATCACGATCACCGAGCCAAATCCGATAACTAAAATTGCACTGGCTACCATTGCGGATGTCAGTTCAACAAGAGAAAAACCTTTATTATTGCGGAAGGACATGAGTCATCAATAAGTCCAGCCACGTTCCTCAGAGAAACTGCAGCTAAGACTATCAGTGATGTTGTCGGTGGTAAACCAGGCAAATTTAATAGTTACATCGTAGTAATCGGGTTGGGAGGTGTCTGCGGGCCAATATCCATCGGAGCTATCATCGATTGAGGTGACGATAGTAGTACGGTATCCCTGTATACCGTTAAGTACCAGGGATACCGAAGTTTCAGGTAGACTATCTTGAAGTGAATCATAACCAAGGTCGATGGCTTTTTCCATGCGGGAGGCCATATCTGCCCATGCTAGTTGAGCTCTGATCCCCTTTTCAACTTCCCAGCGACTCAATGTGAAGTACTGCATAGTACCTAGAACAATGATTGCAAGAAGCGTGGCTGAGACCATAACCTCAACGAGGGTATAACCTTGATTATTCCTCAATGTCAAATATCCTACCCTAAAGGGTGTTACTAATTAGTACCGCCTGCTAAGGTTCCAGACTGGTCAAGCGTACGAGCCGCCTCCAGAATGCCATTGGCAGCACAAGTAATGGTGAAAGAATCAACGGCAGCACTTGTATATGTATACTGTGCATCTCCGAAGTATTTACCAGCAAGCTCGCCAGTATTGATGTCGTTCCAGGCTGCACCTACTACTGCAACATCTGTGTATGGACTTGGATACTGCCCATTTTCGCCATAATACACACGAAGTTGTGTTCTGATACTACCAAGAGCAGCATCAGCTTCACTCATTTTAGCTTTCATTACATTGTTACTATAGATTGGCACTGCAACAGCTGCCAAAACACCAATGATCACAATCACGATCATCAGCTCGACTAGTGAAAAACCACTATTTCTTTTCATTTTTAATATCCTCCTCTAAGGACTTTTTTTTTACGTTTGTTCAGCGGATCGCATTTGTTGTTCCTGATAAATACAATCGCCTTCATGGACTTAATAAGCTTCAAAGGTTATGCCAATTACAAAGCTGTTGCCATAAGTGCACAATAAACAGTTACATAATTCATGTAACATAAATATGCTATTCGATAATATGTAACAATTACAAAGAGCGATTCCACTAAGATGTCTTAAAATTAGAACAGCAATACCCCTATTCCAAGAGGTATTCCCTATTTATTAATAAGGAAAATCCTTACACTCGGAATTATTTATACTTGTAATATCATAATATACAATAGTATATGAATGCTGTAATATTATGTTAACAACCTGCTCATATTAAGGTCCTTCGCCTTTTTGTCCCATAAATTTACTAGCCACTTCACGTAGAATGTAGCATTATTATGACGATTTATCGCTTTGAAAAACTTCATGTAAAAACCTATATAAACCCCTACCCATAGCCATTCCTATGAACTACTTAAATAATGGGAGATCAATATTAATCACAAAAAGACAAGTATTTTGTAAATGTATTTTGCAAAACTGAAAGTTTAATCCAGCCCCCTGAACATAGCTATCAGGTGATGTACTATAGGCAATAGAATCTGAGTTTCGAAAGGGGGTGAAACAGGTAGATTTAATGGATAGCAGAACTCATCTGGAAAATGGGCAGATAGAGCGTGACGATAATGATACTGATAACAACGCCAAGGCCACCCATAATGATTGGTTCTATGGTTTTGGATAACTTATCTACTGCAGTGTTAAAATCAGCTTCATGAAATTCAGAAATCTTTTCGAGCATGATTGCAAGAGCACCAGATTTCTCTCCAACAGTTATCATGGAACTAACCATGATAGGGAAGACATCAGTGTATTTTGCCAATTGTCCACCCATACTACGGCCATGTGTGACCTGCAAGGCGACATGTTCGGTAATCTCCTTGATGTATTCATTGTCAGACGTGTTTCCCGCTATCTTTAGCGCATTTACGATAGAAACTTCAGCGCGGATCAAGACTGATAGCGTCTTGGCGAATCTAGAAACCATTGATTTGTGAATAATGTGGCCAGCCACCGGCAATTTGAAGATATGCTTATCAATGAAGTATTTTCCCTTAGGTGAGGCCGCAAATGCCTTAAATCCAATCCAAAGACCACCAATCAGAATGGCTTCTATGATGAGATTATTTCGGAGGAAATCACTGAGATTTATCATGATCTGAGTGGAGAAGGGCAACTCTGCACCAAAACTGGCAAAAATATCCGCGAATTTAGGCATGAGTCCAAACATCACTCCCATGAGAACGACGGCAAAAAACATTCCGATAAATTTTGGATAACTGGTTGCGGAGCTAAGACGCTTACGCACATCATCTTCTTTTTCAATATACACAGCAATCTGAGTCAGAATCTTATCCAGGCCTCCACCCATCTCGGCAGCAGTGACCAATGAGATTACAAAGGGTGGGAAAATGTGCTTATGCTCAGCGAGTGCATCTGAAAAGGGGTGACCTGACTTTACAAAGACCAGAATCTCCCCAATAGCTTTTTGGAAGTTTTTATCCTCGAACTGCAATTGAATAATTGAAATTGCATCCACCAATTGAATTCCGGCATCAAGCAAAGTTGAAAGTTCACGAAAAAATACTACCTGTAATGCTGGATCAATTTTGGGAGGGCTGAGATTTATTTCACTGAGCTTCCATTCTCTCTTTTTCTTACGAACTGGTTCTACGCTGACAGGTTTGAGACCCATCCGTCGTAACTCAGCACTAACTTCTTCACGTGTAAAACCACCCAGCGTCCCTTCGGTACGCTTGCCCTTTGTATCGACAGCGATATATCTAAAATTACCCACTAGGCGACCCTGATAACTTCCTCTAAAGTAGTCATACCCTTTTCTGCTCTGATCAAACCCTCTTCAAACAGTGTCCCCGTACCCGCTTCTTGGGCAGCCTCTCTAATTTCCATTTCAGATGCATCATTGATGATGAGCTCTTTAATAGTCGGATTCATAAATAGTATTTCATGGATTCCCATGCGACCCCAAAAACCAGACCCGGAACATTGCTTGCATCCCTTACCTTTGTAAAAGGTTGATTTTGCTAAGTCGATACCCTGCCGCTCCATAAACATTTTGATATCTTCAGTGGGCTCTACAGGCTCACGACAACTCGTACAGACCCTTCTTACCAATCTCTGGGCCACAATCACTGACACAGAAGATACAATCAAATACTTATCAATCCCCATATTAAGCAAACGAATGATGGTTGCAACGGCATTATTTGTGTGCAGGGTACTTAATACCATATGACCGGTAAGCGCAGCCTTAATAGCGATTTCAGCAGTTTCAAGATCTCGAATTTCACCAACCATGACAATATCTGGATCCTGTCGCAAAATTGATCTCAATGCGGAAGCAAAGGTTAATCCCACATTGGGACGAGCTTGGACCTGGTTAATTCCTTCCAATCTGTACTCAACCGGGTCTTCCACTGTGATAATGTTCAACTGGGGACTATTTACATAATTAAGAACAGAATAGAGGGTTGTAGTTTTTCCAGACCCAGTAGGTCCAGTAACCAGGATCATACCATTCGCTGCGTTGGCCTTTTCTTTCAGAAGCACGAGTTTATGATCATCAAATCCTAAATCATCAAGATTCAAGGATGTTGATCCCTGATCAAGGATACGCATAACAATTTTTTCACCATAAATGCCTGGAATGGTGGAACAACGGACATCGACACTACGCCCCATAATCTTAAACTTGACTCGACCATCCTGTGGGATACGCCGTTCTGCGATATCAAGATCAGCTAAAATTTTGATTCTGGCTATGACACCAGATTGCAGACGCCGATTTGCTGGAGGGAATTCACGTAACATTCCATCAATTCTCAAACGTATTCGAAGATTGTTTTCCTGGGGTTCAATGTGGATATCACTGGCTCGTTCCTGAATCGACTGTACCAGGAGTGAGTTAACAAATACTACAGCAGGGGCGTCAGTTGCCTGTGTTCGAAGAATATCAATACTATCTTCATCAACTTCTTCTTCCTCTTCCAGGTCATCTTCAACCTCGACCAGATCCTGAAGTGTGTCTTCAAAAGTATTTTTATCAGAGAAAATAGAACCAATGGCGAACTCAATTTCATCAGAGTCAGCCCATACGGTTGCTATATCCTGCTTAACCTTGGCGCGGATAATCTGGACGGCAACCATATCAAGTGGATCTGCCATGGCAATAACAACAGTGCCATCATCTTTGACATCAATGGGAACAATTTGATGAAATTGACAGACTTCTTCGGAGATTTTGAGGGCCATTCCAGTCGCAAAAGAGGCTATACCTTTTAAGCTGGTCATTTTCAGACCAAAGGTACCATAGATTTCTGAAATTCCTTCAGCCTGTATTGCGCCTAGGCTTGGGGAGGTTTCTTCTTTAACTAGTTCCATCTACTTTCTCAGTTGCTACGCTTGCAATTAATTAATCATAAGCTATGTAATGTAAACAACATTGAGCGAATGTAAAAAGGGGAATATGTTGCTATTATGTTACCTGCAGTAGAAAAATCGATATAAATATCAGTTCTGGATGCCCAGTTTTTTTAACTTTAAATGCAGATGTTGACGACTCAAACCTGCAGATTGGGCAGCCTTACTAATATTCAACTCGGCTTGCTGCAGAAGTGCTTGAAAATATATCCTTTCAAACTCTTCTTTCGCATCAGCATAATTATCAACCATATTATTCTGATTGAGAACCATGGTGCTACCACCGCTTAATAGGTGTGTTGGCAAATCCGAAACAGAGATGGAATCACCTTTACACATTATCATAGCATTTTCTAAAACATTCACCAATTCACGGATATTACCTGGCCAATCATGGGTATTGAATACTTGAAATGCCTTGGGAGCAATTCGAGTGACGTTCTTGCCCATGGCGCCGGACAGGCGTTTTAAGTGATACTCAATGATCACGGGTAGGTCTTCTCTTCGATCTCGCAGCGGGGGTATTTCTATATGAAAAACATTCAGACGAAAATATAAATCTTCGCGAAATCTCCCCAACTTCACTAGCTCTGCAATATTTTGATTGGTTGCTGCTACCACACGCAGGTTGAGGGGGATTTCAGTATTCCCACCTACACGGCGAATCGTGCTTGATTCAAGCACTCTTAGCAACTGTATTTGAAATTCCGGTGTGGTTTCAGTGATCTCATCCAGGAAAATGGTCCCATTATGAGATTCTTCGAAAACTCCTTTTTTACGCTCGTTAGCGCCTGTGAATGAACCCTTCTCATGTCCAAAGAGTGTACTCTCTAAGAGGGTTCCTGGAATACTTCCACAGTTAATCGGGATAAATGATCCACGAACATTGCGGCTCTGCTGATGAACCAGACGAGCGGCAACTTCCTTACCGGTACCAGATTCACCAGTTAGCAGAACTGTCGTGTTGTAATCAGCTACCGTGCTGATCTTTTCGAGAATTTTCTGCATGACTGCAGAATGAGCTTCGATTTCTAGAAAATCAGTATGTCGCTTCAGTTCCTTCTTTAATGCAATATTTTCACTGCGGATCCGCTTTTCAGAAAGTCCGCGTGAAATTCGAATCTGTAATTGGTTTAAGTCAATAATCGGTTTAGCTAGATAATCATAAGCACCATGCTGAATACATTTGACAACAATATCGGTATCCTGTATGGCACTTACCATAATGACAATAAGCTGGGGATTCGTTTGCTTGAATTGTTCCAATAATTTCAGACCACTGATTCGTGGCATGTTGATGTCAAGGACAGCTACATCAAAATCTTCTTTCTCGAAAAGTTCTATTGCCTCTTCAGGCTCAGTGGCTGTGGAAATGTCATATCCAAGATCACTTAAGAAGTTCTCAAAAAGATGAGTGATGTCTGGCTCATCATCTACGATGAGCACCCGGGCGTGATTTTTTTGCTTACTGTTCATACTCGCTTCTTACCATGTGCAGATTTTTAAGTCACTTTTCCAAATGATCCCATCAATTGTTGAGGGAAGGATTTAATATAGGCGAAAAATGTTGATTGTGTAGTATAAATACGACAATTGTAATATTTTATTTCCAGGGTCCGATATGTCACATCTAGGATGACTCATCAGTGATGAAGTGGGTATAAACTATTAATAAATATTAAGATGACTCTTGTGATAAAAGAGGGTTTGCCGTCAAACAAGTCTCCCACCAACCCAATCCTGTTGGGTCCATAAGATGCTTCAAAGTGGTTTGGCTAAGCACGTGGTCCAGGACAGATTGGATAGCGCACCAGAAAGATCTCACCGTACAATGATCGAAATGAGCACAAACATTTCCGGTTCCGGCATAGTGATCACAGAAGCCCTCGCCAAATAATTTTCCACCCAGGACCTCAAAAACTTCGCTAAGTAAAATATCTTCAGGTGCCTTGGCCAAGGTGTAACCACCATCTTTTCCACGACTGCTTTCAACAAATCCATTCATGCGTAGAATGCGAACCAGTTTAGCTGTATTGCTGGGGGTGATTTTTTCTGCTTTGCTTATGGTCGATATACTGCTGCCACCCATCTCAGTCTTGCGACCAATATGGAGCAAACAACGGATACCGTATTCTTCTTGAGCGCTAAGTTTCATTTTAGAGTAAACCGAGTTGGAGTAAACCAGCCTCACTAATCATGTCTTTGTGCCATTGAGGTTCCCAGACAACCTCTACATCAGCAAACTCCAATTCATCAACTTCCTGGAGAATCTGCTGTTTAACAGATACCGGTAATGAACCAGCAACCGGGCAGTTTGGTGCAGTCAAAGTCATTTTTACATAGGCTTCAAGTTCTTCAGTGACCTTTACATCATATATCAATCCCAGGTCATAGATGTTGACCGGTATCTCAGGATCGTAGATAGTCTTTATCGTGGAGACGATCTTATCCTCAATTTCCTTGAGATCAATTTCTGGCAAATTATCATTCATATATTGAATCCAATTATTTATCTATTCCGTTGCAGCAGGTTCATCGACACTATCCAGAGCATTGATGAGGGTATGCCAGGAAAGACTGGCACACTTAACTCGAGCAGGGAACTCCTGCACACCAGCGAAAACAGCTAACTTTCCTAGTCCTTCCAGGGCTTCATCATCCAGCTCTTTTCCTGTAACTAGATCATGAAAATTATCAAAATAGTGGCGCGTTTCCTCGATAGACTTTCCCTTGAGAAACTGGGTCATGAGACTAGCAGATGACGTGGATATTGCACAACCGCTACCAACAAAGGAAATATCAGTAATAATGCCTTCAACCACATCAAGGAAAAGTTCCAGTTTGTCACCGCAGAGTGGATTGTGTCCATTTGCATGATGGGAATGCAGATCGAGTTTCTTGAAATTCCGAGGATTTTTATTGTGGTCCAGGATGACTTCCTGATACAACTCTCTCAATTCTGACATTAGCCCATGAGCTCCTTTACCTTGGTAATCGCCTTGGCTATTTGATCAACCTCATCAACTGTATTATAGAAAGAGAGTGATACCCTGGTTGTGGCAGGGATGTTATAGCAATCCATAACGGGTTGAGTACAGTGATGGCCAGTTCTTACAGCAACACCCTCCATATCCATAATGGTTCCCACATCGTGAGGATGAATACCATCCAGAACAAATGAGATGATGCTTCCCTTTTTGGGTGCTGTCCCGATAATCTTCAGTCCCTCAATCTGAGAGAACTGTTTAGCAGCATAGGCTAATAATTCCTGCTCATACTCGTCTATGGCTTCAATACCCAACTCGGATACATATTTGAGCGCAGCCGCCATGCCAATGGTACCTTCAATGTTAGGCGTGCCAGCTTCAAACTTGTAAGGAATGTCATTGTACTCAGTTTTCTCGAAACTGACATTCAGGATCATATCTCCACCACCTTGATATGGCTCCATGTTGAGTAAATGATTTTCCTTGGCGTAGAGGGCTCCAATACCTGTGGGTCCATATATTTTATGACCTGAAAACACAAAGAAATCACAGTCTAGCTTTTGCACATCGATGGGCATATGTGCAATTGATTGAGCTCCATCTATCAAAACAGGAATATCAAAAGCATGGGCTTGCTCAATAATGCGAGACACATCGTTAATAGTCCCTAGAGAATTAGACATGTGTGTGACAGCAACAAGCTTTACCTTTGAATTTATTAGATCAGGTAGTGCACTTAGATCCAAGTCCCCATTTTCCAGTAGGGGAATGATCTTTAAAAAGGCGCCAGTTCGTTCTGCTGTCAATTGCCAGGGAATAATATTAGAGTGATGTTCCATCTCAGAAATCAATATCTCATCACCAGGCTCTAACCGAGGCTCCAGATAGCTGCTCGCCACCAGATTAACCCCTTCAGTTGTCCCACGGACAAAAACGATCTCTTCGACCTGACGAGCATTGATAAAGTTTTTTACAGTTTCACGGGCAGCTTCATATAGTGCAGTAGACTTCTGACTAAGGTGATGAACGCCTCTGTGGATATTCGCATAATGATTCGAGTATAATTCTGTAATAGAATCTATAACTTGCTGAGGTTTTTGAGTAGAAGCGGCATTATCAGCGTATACAAGTGGTTTGCCATAAACCGTGGTCCCAAGTATGGGGAAATCAGAGCGAACTTTATTGACGTCAAACACTGGGAATCACTATCTCATCTAATGAGGTTGAAATTTTGTCCTGGACATAGTTTCGCAGCGAATCGATATCAATTTCCTGTGTGACCTCTGCTGCAAAAGCCCGAGTAAGCATGAGGGCAGCATCTTTTTTATTTATTCCCCTGGATTGCAGATAGAATAAAGCATTCGAATCCAATTCACCGACGGTAGCACCGTGGGCACATTTCACATCATCAGCAAAGATTTCCAATTGAGGTTTTGTGTCAACCCTGGCATCCCTCGAGAGCAGTAGGTTCTTATTGGATTGTTGTGCATCCGTTTTCTGAGCATGCTCCCGCACCAGAACCAATCCATTAAAGACCCCTCTGGAATGTCCGTTTAGAATACCACGGAAATGCTGATTACTGCTACAATGAGGCTGGGCATGGTCAAGATAAGTTCTGACATCAAGGTGCTGATTATCATCACCCAGGTAAACTCCCCGGAGTACAGCTTCTGCACCTGGTCCAGTAAAACTTACCTCTAGATTGGATCGGGTAAGATTTGAACCCAGAAGATACTGGTGTGACCTGAAGACTCCTGAGCCACCAACTCTCACTGATGTGTTGCAAATATGGTTCGTCGCAGCGTTCTCAACGCTGATTTTGTAATAGTCAAGACCTGCACCATCTTCTAAATGAATATAGCTTGCAGGAACGGTGATAACTGCAGCCTCTCCTAGTGAAGCATATTGTTCAACAACCTTTAAATGACTATTGTTTGCGACCCTGATGACGTTGACGGGACTGGCAAATGCAGTCACACCCCGAGCGGTGTTTATATATATAACATGAATAGGTGTCTGGCATTCAGTATTCTTATTTACCTCAATGAATAGTCCATTTTGAGATAAACCCAACGCGATATGCTGGAAAATGTTGTCATCAGTTAAAGCAGACTCGAGTATTGTGTCTTCAGCTCGTTTAAGTGCAGTACCCTCCAACTGTGGCAGAGGGGAGATGCTCAATCCTGAATCTCTAAGTGCAGTGTGACTATCAGAATACTCTTGGGAATATTCACCATTTAAAAAGACTATGGTGTGGGCTGATGGCATGGCTTGCTTCAATTCATCAATAGTTTCAAGATCCAAAACCTCTGTGGTATCTTCACCAGGTCTTGTATCAAGCAAATCACCAATGGGTGTGTATTTCCACTCCTCATCTTTGCGAGTAGGGAAAACACCATGAGTTAGTTTAGAAAGGGAGGGCGATCTCACCGCTTCAGAGAAAGCAAATGAAGATTCGCTATCAACCTGTTGGCTGATCCATTCTGAAAAATTATTTGTTAACTGTGCCACTATATGTGCCCCATCTAAGCCTTTGACTCAGCTTCTTCAAGCAACCAGTCATAACCGCGTTCTTCAAGCTCAAGCGCCAGTTCTTTGGTACCGGACTTAATAATCTGACCATTGGATAATACATGAACGAAATCAGGTACGATATAATCCAGGAGTCGCTGATAATGGGTGATGACAACAAAGGAATTGTCTGCGGAACGCAATTTATTGACACCACCTGCTACAATACGCAAGGCATCGATATCTAGACCTGAATCAGTCTCATCCAAAATAGCAAGGGTGGGATTCAACACTGCCATTTGTAGAATTTCATTCCGTTTCTTTTCTCCACCAGAAAAACCCTGGTTCACAGGTCGCTTGAGGAGCTCCTCTTTCATTTCCACCAGCTTCATCTGCTTTTTAATGAGGCTCAAGAAATCAATGGCATCCAATTCTTCTTCGCCGCGGTGTTTACGGATTTCATTTAATGCTTTTTTCAAAAAGGAAGTGTTATTCACACCGGGAATTTCAATGGGGTACTGGAATGCTAAAAACATCCCCTCCCGAGCACGAATTTCTGGTGCCATGTCCAACAAGTCTAAACCCTTGTACTGAGCAGAACCTGCATCAACGCTATATCCTTCACGTCCAGAGAGAACATGAGCTAGCGTACTTTTTCCTGAACCATTTGGCCCCATGATGGCATGGATTTCACCAGGTTTGACCTCAAGGTTTAGCCCTTTTAGAATGGGTTTTTCCTCAACAGATACTTGTAAATTTTTGATGGATAACATCTACTAAAATTCTCCTAAAACGTTCTAACCAACTGAGCCTTCAAGGCTCACAGACATCAAAGCCTGGGCTTCTACAGCAAATTCCATGGGCAGTTGTTGAAAGACTTCTCTGGCATAACCGGAGACAATCATTCCAACAGCATCCTCGGTAGAAATTCCCCGCTGATTTAAATAAAATATTTGATCTTCAGATACTTTTGAAGTGGTGGCTTCGTGTTCCACCTGGGCAGTTGGATTCTCAATTTCCAGATATGGATAGGTGTGAGCACCACATTGATCCCCTATAAGCAGAGAATCACACTGGGAGTAGTTTCGGGCATTTTCAGACTTGCTATTCACCTTGACCAAACCCCTGTAAGCATTATTGCTTTTGCCAGCAGATATACCCTTAGAAATAATGAGACTTCGGGTGTTCTTACCCTGATGGATCATCTTGGTACCTGTGTCAGCCTGTTGATAATTGTTGGTCAGCGCTACTGAATAGAATTCACCCACTGAGTTATCACCCTTCAGGATGCAACTTGGGTACTTCCAGGTAATTGCCGAGCCAGTCTCAACCTGTGTCCAGGATATCTTGGAGTTTTTTCCACTGCAAAGACCACGCTTGGTCACAAAATTGAAAATACCACCAACACCTTCTTTATTCCCTGCATACCAGTTTTGAACCGTTGAATATTTAATCTCTGCATCATCCAGTGCAATCAGCTCCACAACTGCAGCATGCAACTGGTTTTCATCGCGCATTGGAGCAGTACAACCTTCGAGATAACTAACATAGCTACCCTTATCCGCCACAATGAGGGTCCTTTCAAACTGACCCGTTTTTGAGGCATTAATTCTGAAATAACTAGAGAGTTCCATGGGACAGCGTACGCCAGGTGGGATGTAGACAAAACTTCCATCACTAAAAACTGCAGAGTTTAAAGTAGCATAAAAATTATCAGTATAAGGAACCACAGTGCCGAGATATTTCTTCACCAAGTCAGGATGTTCCCGAATGGCTTCGCTAATCGGACAGAAGATGATACCTAGCTCGCCCAGTTTACCCTTGAATGTTGTGGCGACGGAAACACTGTCAATTACAGCATCGACTGCAACACCAGCCAGGAGCTCGCGTTCTTCCAATGGGACACCAAGCTTATCAAAGGTTTTTAGCAGCTCAGGATCAACTTCATCTAGACTTTTTGGTCCATCCTTTTTCGGAGCGGCGTAGTAATACAGATCTTCATATTCAACTTCAGAATATTCAAGTTTTGGCCACTTTGGTTCTTTTTGCTTACGCCAATGGCGGTAGGCTTTCAGTCGCCATTCTGTCATAAACTCCGGCTCATTTTTCTTGGCCGAAATCATTATGACAATATTCTCATCCAGACCTTTGGGGAATTCTTCCATTTCAATATCGGTTACGAAACCGTATTTGTAGTCCTGATCTGTTATATTTTGTATGGTTTGTTGTTCATCACTCATGGCGATATTTTCATCATTATTTTGGGCTATTTTGTTATTCTTATCAATCATTTCGTACCAAGTAAAGCATATTGTACAAAAAAGTCAAGATTAAAAGAATTCATCTTCAAATATGCTCATAATTTTGGTAAAAGATGCATGCTGCAGGTAATACCCACTGAGATAGATCTCAACTGGAGCAAATTGATTATGTTTCCAATTGTAACCCCAACGATTATGTTTAATGCTCTATTGGGAGCACTATTTACAAATGATTTTGAAATCTTTTAATGGTAAGAATCCAAAAATACATCCCCGAGCCTGGGTTGCTGAGAATGCAGTCATTATAGGTGATGTTGAAATTGGAGCCAGAACCAGTATCTGGTATAATGTGGTTATTCGTGGCGATTTAAATAAAATTAGAATCGGTGAAAATGTCAATGTTCAGGATGGAGCGATCCTGCATGTGGAATCCGATGATGGCCCATGTCTCATTGGAGACCGTGTCACCATTGGCCATCAGTCAATAGTACATGGTTGCATTGTGGGAGATGATGCCCTGATTGGTATGGGTGCAACCATTTTAAGCTGGGCCAAGGTTGATGAAGCCGCGCTCGTCGCAGCAGGTGCCCTAGTTAAGGAATACGAGCACATCCCGGCCAGGACACTCTGGGCAGGCATACCGGCCAAGCAAAGAGCAACGATAGATGATGACATGTTTCAACGCATGCAATCAGGCTGGAAACATTACGTTGAATTGGCTGAGAGTTACAGGAGTGAAGATGATACCCTATCAGATCATTGAAAAAAAATCACAGGGGCTGCCTCTCACCGATAGTGAAATAAAAGATTTCATCATGGCCTATACCGATGGGGATATTCCAGATTATCAAATGTCTGCCCTCCTCATGGCCATCTTTATCAAGGGAATGACTACGGAAGAAACTGTGTCGCTCACAAAAGTTATGTTGGAATCTGGCGAGCGAATGGATTTTAGCTCCGCTCCTGGTTTTGTAGCAGACAAGCACAGCACCGGCGGTGTGGGTGACAAGGTATCAATTTTGTTGGCACCGATTCTCGCTGTATTAGGTATACATATACCTATGATATCAGGGAGGGGACTTGGACATAGTGGTGGAACGCTGGATAAATTGGAATCCATTCCCGGTTTTAATGTGAATCTTGAATTGAATGATTGGAAGGACATGGTCATCAATGAGCGTATGGGTCTCATTGGACAAACGGGAAATATTTGTCCCGCCGATAAGAAAATCTATTCGCTACGAGATGTCACAGCTACAGTGAGATCTATCCCCCTTATTTCTGCCAGTATCATGAGCAAAAAAATTGCCGAAGGTATTCAAGGACTGGTCCTGGATGTGAAAACTGGGAATGGTGCCTTTATGCAGACTCCCGATGATTCCCGTGCCTTAGCTAAAAGCCTTGTTTCTATCGGAAAAGGTTATGGAATCAAGACTACTGCCTTGATCACAGATATGAACCAACCCCTTGGTTCAGCCATTGGAAATTGGTTTGAGATGGAGGAGTCTGTGCGAGGATTACAGGGAGAGGGTCCTGCTGATCTCATGGATGTAACTTACGCTCTCGGTGCTGAAATTCTGAAAATGTCAAATCCAGATCTCTCTCAAGAGGCTGCTATTGATCTTCAGGTCAAAACTGTAACTGAAGGCTCAGCTTTTGAGAAACTTAAAAGAATTACCGAGCTTCAGGGTGGTGATCCAGGTGTTCTGGATAATTTGAGTAAATACCCCAGGGCAAAATATTCAGGAGCAATCCAGGCTCCTGAAGCGGGTTACCTCGCTCAGATAGATACGATGGCGCTTGGCTTTGCAGGTATACAACTTGGTGCAGGTCGACGCAAAATCACTGATACAATAGATTATTCCAGCGGTATGTATATCCATTCCCGAATCGGAGATAATCTCAATAGGGGTGATGACATTCTCACAGTTTATTCCAATGATGAGAAAGCCCTCCGTGAGGTGCTGGCCAACGGAGAGTCAATCTTTACCATTAATCCATCTCCTCCTGAAATTCCACCACTTATTCTCGAAAGAATCGATTAGGCCTTAGTACAAAATCCCGACTCAATCAAAGTTCAAATTTGTTCACTTTTCTGGTTTGAAGAGGAGCTTTCAGCAACTATATGATCCCTGATGTCAGAAGTGATTATAAATAGGACAATTATACATATATGCTAAGTACCAATAATGTTAGTTTGACCTTTGGTGGTCAGAAGCTGTTTGAAGATGTAAATATAAAGTTTACACCTGGTAACTGTTATGGACTCATCGGGGCCAACGGTTCGGGAAAATCCACCTTCCTCAAACTGCTTGCCGGAGATATCGAGATGCAAAAGGGCAACATTAGCATAGGTCCTGGCGAACGTATGTCCGTGTTAAAACAGGATCAGTTTGCATATGATGAATTTACAGTTTTAGAGACTGTCCTAAAAGGGAATGAGATTCTCTTCAACATCATGCAGGAAAAAGATGCGATCTATATGAAACCTGATTTCTCAGATGCGGATGGGATGAAAGCTGCAGAGCTTGAATCCGAATTTGGTGAGATGGGAGGCTGGGAGGCTGAGTCAGAAGCGATGGTGCTTTTGGCAGGTCTTGGACTCGATGTATCCTATGCTGATCGCGAAATGAAAGATCTCAGGGGTTCAGAAAAAATTAAGGTATTGCTAGCTCAGGCTATTTTTGGAAATCCTGACATCCTGCTTCTGGATGAACCCACAAATCACCTCGATATCAAAGCTAAGGATTGGCTGGAACAGTTTTTATTGAGCTTCACGAATACTGTTGTAGTCGTCTCCCATGATAGACACTTTCTTAATAAGGTCTGTACAATGACGGCCGATATCGATTTTGGGAAGATCACGACTTTTGCTGGAAACTACGATTTTTGGAGACAATCCAGCGAATTGGCACAAAATCTAAGAAACAATCAGAACAAAAAAGCTGAAGACAAAGCCAAAGAGTTAAAAGCGTTTATCTCACGTTTCTCCGCCAATGCCAGTAAATCAAAACAGGCTACATCAAGGCAGAAACAATTAGAAAAACTTGAATTGGGTGATATGCCGGTATCAACCAGAAAATATCCCTACATTCACTTTGAACCCGCACGTGAAGCTGGCAAAGATATTCTTACCGTTGAGGGTCTGTCTAAGACAATTGAAGGCAAAAAGATCCTCGATAACCTCACGTTTCATATTGCACGTGGTGAAAAGGTCATTTTTCTAGCTGAAAACGAAATGGCAACCACAACCCTCTTTAAAATTCTCGCTGGTGAAATGGAGCCAGACTCAGGTTTTGCCAGGTGGGGTGTCACAACCACACAGTCATACTTTCCCAAGGACAACACAGAATACTTTGAACCTGGAAAATACAATCTGATCGATTGGCTGCGTATGTATTCTGAAGATCAACACGAACCCTATATCCGTGGGCTACTTGGTCAGATGCTTTTCTCCGGTGAAGATGCTTTCAAGAAAACCAATGTTCTATCAGGAGGGGAGCGGGTCAGATGTATGTTTGCTAAGATGATGGTTACCCACTCAAATGTGCTCATGTTTGATGGTCCTACCAATCACCTCGACCTGGAAAGTATTACCGCGATCAATGAAGGTTTGATGCGCTATAAAGGGAATATCCTGTTTACTTCACACGATCATGAATTTAACCAGACCGTTTCCGATCGCATCATCGATCTAGATGCCAAGACTGTTGAAGTCAATACTTCAAGTTATGATGAATATCTCGGGCTTCACTAAACCCGAATAGGAATCAATTGTGCTGATCTAGGGGTTAAAGCCCACCGTATTTCTTGGGCTCGAGTACATAGAGTCGGGGGAGATCATCGACATGTTTGTGGCTGGCCACAATCTCTCCTGAAAAAATCATGTGATCACCTGTAATCAGAGTATCCTTTAAAACACATTCATAATTGACTGTCGCTTCAGACAATAAGAGGCCATCAATCTTAGTCGCCGGTTGTGTCGGAGTTCCTAGGTGCTTCAATTTGTCCATATCTCGACCCGATTCTGAACCGAAGAGTTTTACCTCTGCTGCCATTCCCGCTGAAGGGAAGCTGATGACAAATTCAGTCTGTTTACGCATGAGCTCGTAGGTGTAGCGCTCAAATCCAATGGAAATGGCAATCATGCGTGGTTCAATTGAGGTGAGCATCACCCATGAAGCAGACATAGGATTGTATCTTCCGTCCTCATCTTTCACAATGACAATGCTGACGGTTTCAGGATATTGAAGCATTCGGCTGTCTCGATAGTCAGTTAATTTTTGCATGGCAACAGTTTAGGTTTTGACTCCACACTTGTCATGAAGAATAATTCAAAATATTTGTCGAAATATCAATATGAGGATCATTCGCATCGTAAAGAAATGTAATAAATAATATCATGTATAGTTAATAGCTACAAACTCACTATTTTTGCCTTTAGCAAAGAAATTGTTAGTCTTAGGTTCATTCAGATACTAAATTTTTGTGTAATAGCAATCATTATCAAAGACAATGATTTTAAGTATAAAGAATATTTGGAAAAAATAGAAAGTCTAAGGGGAAAAGTTATGGACATGAAATTGAAACAACAGGCCAGCGCAATCACCGAATTGACATTCGATCTTTTGAGGTGTTGTGAAGCCAAAGAAAAAATGTTTGCCAAAGATCACGGACTAAAAGTTGCTGAATTCCGTTGTCTGAGAATTGTTGAAGCTGGTAAATCTTACTCTGTACAGGAGTTGGCAACCAGCATGCATCTTTCACCAAGCCGCTTGACCAGAATCATTGATGGTCTTTTCGCTGAGAAATTGGTAGACCGGGTTCAAAGTATTGAAGATCGTCGATTCGCCAAAATTAGCCTTACCAATAAAGGTCAAACTCTGGTAGGAAAGCTCAAAGAAGAGTATGCTGATCTACATGGTGAAATGCTTAAAGATATCTCTGTTGAAGATAGGGATAAAATCTACAATGGTATTTCTCTGATGCAGGGTTTAGTAAGTACCTGGCTGGTAAGAAACGCCTGATTCATATCAATAATTGTGAGAAAAAGTCCGGTTCTTACCGGACTTTTTTTTATTTCACTTGCGGAACAATTGACATTGTAAAGACTTGGACAGACAGGATGAATAAGCTAGCAACTTTGTGTTACATACGTGAGGGCGAGAAGACCTTGATGCTTCATCGTAATAAAAAAGCCGATGATATGCATGAGGGGAAATGGAATGGGTTAGGCGGCAAAGTTGAGGGAGGAGAATCTCCTGAAGCTTGTGCCATCAGGGAAGTCATGGAAGAATCTGGCCTACTCGTATCCAAACCACAGCTTAAAGGGTTTATCACCTTTCCAAATTTTGATGGTCAAAATGATTGGTATGTGCATGTGTATTGTTTTGATGAGTTTTCAGGAGAGTTAATCGACTCACCTGAGGGTCACCTCCAATGGATAGACAATGCTGATCTCAAAGATATTCCTCTCTGGGATGGAGATCGGATTTTTATGGATTGGCTGGATCAACCAGGTATTTTCTCAGCGGTTTTTAAATATGAATCAGGGAAACTTCTTAATTGGAATGTGACCTGGTATTAAAGTATAATGTTATATGTTATTGAAATTTTTGGGGAATGAGAAATAAAATGAAAAAATCCTATGTTCGACTATTAATCCTCCTGCTGACTGTGCCCATGCTTTTTGGTCAAATTAAATCAATTTCTGGTACGATCAGGAATTCGGTCACACTTGAACCTTTACCATATGCCAATCTTGTTATTAAAGGCACCTATCTAGGCGGAACCTCCAATGTAGACGGCTATTTTTACCTCAGTGGCTTATCCCATGATAGTCTACAAGTCGTCTGTTCCTATATGGGTTACAACTCATTTGGTAAACAATTCTTTTTTGAGGATGATACGCACATCATTATCCCAATCCACATGGAACCTCAAACCTTAGGTGGAGAAGAGGTAGTGGTGGTAGACTCGCTATTGGAGATACCTGAACACACAATCACCTCTCAACTTCCTGGACCAGAACAACCCAAAGATATTGAGTTATTGAAAACTGAGGAACTTGAAGGCAGTGATTTTTCTTATGAACTTTTAGCTCCTACTCGCTGGCTGCATCCCACTGGTGAATTTACTAAATATGTTATTGATGGAGTTCCAGTAGAGAACACACGACACCTCTACAATATTTATCCCGCATTCAACCTTGACGCTGTAAAGCATATCGAAAACCATGGCGCTGGTAATGTTAGACAAACGACTACTGACCCGGTAGGCACGACTGAATTGATCTATAAAGAAGGTAACCGAGCCAATCCTGATGTTCGCGCAATTCTGGGACTTGTAGAAAGTGGACTCACCACTTCAGGTCCTCATCCAGCCGGCGGCTCTTGGTATTTTTCTGGTCGTCGTGTGGATTTTGATGCGATCTATTCATTAAGTACTACTCAGTCTGATAGTGTTTATCGAAGATTCAAACCTGATTATTATTTTTATGATTTGAATGGAAAAATCACCTTTGATATCAGTGATGATACCAAAGTTTCTGGGAACATGTATCTAACCTTTGATAAACTTCATTGGCTGGGTGCACAGGGGCGCAGTGCGCATTCCAGTTGGTACAATAGCTTTATCTCAGGGCGCATGCAGCATCGGTTTAGTCCCCGACTGGCAGTCCTTACAAATCTGTATGGGAAGAATTATCATACCTTCCTGAGAGCAGATCAGATACCCTTTAGTTTGTCCCAGGATTTGAATGGTGATTTTACCAATGATCTGAGTACGTATGGAATATCTACCCATGCTGAATACTTCCTGGGTCGAAACAATATGGTTTCGGCAGGAATCAGCGCTGATCTCCTAAATTCTGATGTGGCCTATGTCGATTCCAGTGCCTTGAATGATGTCTCAGGCTTGATATTTAAAGCCAAGGCAGGCTATCGATACACACTACCCTATAATCTGTCGACAGATGTGGGACTTCAAACCGTCTATTCCTCTTTCTCAGAAAAGCTTGCTGTTAACCCAAGCCTGCGTGTTGATTGGGATCCATCAAATGTATATAATGCATATTTCTCTATGGTTCAATCAACTCCCACAAATAGGGAAGTATCTCTCTCTAATACCTTGAGTCAACCACTCCTGGATATATTGATTCCAGTGGATAAGAGCCTCGAAATGCCTGGTGAAGTGGATGTTAGTTTTGGAGGTAGCTTCAAGCCACGCATTGGCTATGATGTATCAGCAGAGGTTTTTACCCAACTATTGGAAAATCCCACACTCCTTGATAGCAGCTGGCAGGGTGATTTTAGTGCCCAGGACAAATGGCTGGTTCCCTACAAATCAGGTCTTGTGAGTGGTCTCAATCTTTCTCTGGAAAAGTTAACCCCTGGATTTCGTACATTGGCAAAATATAGATTCTCTACGGCGACTCTCACAGACACTACAGATGTTAAGGATCTCCTCCCAGGGCACAGGCAACATGAATTTTATTTTACACTCGACGGCAAATTCAGAGACAATATGGGCTATAAAATGGATTTCTCGCTTGCTTCAGGGAAACGCCATTTTGACGCAGATCAAGAATGGAAATGGTCTTCAGCCTATCATCGGCTTGATTTGTCCTTTTATCGTGAAGTCTCGTGGGAAAGGGTCGATGGGAAGATCAGTTTGAAGCTGATTAATCTGACCAATAGCAAGAACCTGGAGTTTGATGAGGCCAGCTGGGTCACAAACAGTCTCCAGGATAGAACCTTCGTTCTATTGCCCTTTATGCCGACCATCAATTTTGAATTTGTTTTTTAAGTAGAAACGAAACAACAAAAAAAGGGCTATCCATTTGGATAGCCCTTTTTTTATGAGTTATTATCCAGGCAGATCACCTGGTGTCATCAGTAAATCTTCCATCAATTTCAATTCCTTGATACCTGAGACTAGAATATTAGAATTCGTTTTGAAGAATTCTTTTTCCAGTTTTCCTTCATAGTCCATCTTTCTCAGGATGTATTTGATGGTATTCAAACGAGCCAACTTCTTATTGTCAGATCGGATAATAGTCCAGGGAGCAATGGTCCTGTTGGTTTCAGATAACATTTGGAATTTCTTTACTGAATACTGATCCCAAAGATTCTGGGCTTCCATATCCACTGGGGAAATTTTGTATTGTTTGAGGGGATCTGTCTCTCTGGCCTTAAACCGGGCGAGTTGTTCTTCCTTGGAGACCGAAAAATAGAATTTAAAAAGTTTGATCCCATCTTTCACCAGCATCTGTTCAAACAGGGGGACATCTTTGATGAAACGTTTATTTTGTTCATCGGTGCAAAAACCCATAATGGGCTCAACCATAGCTCTGTTATACCAACTACGATCAAAGAGAACAATTTCACCACCGGCTGGGAGATGTTGAATATATCGCTGGAAATACCATTGTCTTGTTTCAACATCACTGGGCTTTTCCAGAGCAACCACTCTAGCACCACGAGGATTGAGATGCTCCGTGATTCTTTTGATGGTTCCGCCCTTGCCTGCTGCATCACGTCCTTCAAAGATCATCAGCACTCTGAGATTATGCTCCTTTACATGGTTTTGCAGTTTGAGAAGTTCTATCTGAAGTCGCTTGAGTTCAATTTCATAATCCAGAGTTTTCTTTTTGACATAGACAGCTACTCGTCCTTTGGAATCAATAGCATCCTTATTTTTTGTAGCCGTTCCTTCATGCAAATGAATCTTTTTTGATTTGACCACTTTGGTAGGCGGTGTCTTGGCGGCCTCCTTGACTGGTGGAACCTTTTTCGGATCAACAGGAGCTGGAGCTGCTTTGGCAAGCGGCTTTGTGGTTCGAGTCCGTCTCACTGGAGTTGGAGTGGGGGATGGTGTTTTTTTGTCCATATTATTAACCTCTTAATTACCCGATAAAGCGGCCGTGCTTACGGCGTTGTCGCTCCATGATTTTCAACTCACGCTCTCCAGAAATGACAACATCATCATTGGGTTGAAAATCTAAGCTTCTGCTTCTTCCACGATAGGGGATTGAGTTAAGTATCAATTTCATAGTTTCTAGTCTGGCAGCATGTTTACTATCAGAGCGAACAATAAACCAGGGTGCTTCTTTAGAATTGGTCTTCTGAAGTAATTTAAATTTCTTTGCAGAAAATTCATCCCAGAGATCCTGGGCCTGTAAGTCAACTTCACTCAGTTTCCATTGGCGCAGGGGGTCATTCATGCGTCTTTCAAATCGTCTGTTTTGTTCTTCCTTCGAAACTGAGAAATAAAGTTTAAGCAAAATGGTTTTGGAGTCACTGACAAAGTTCTTCTCATAGGAATTGACGGTGTTCAGAAATTCACGATACTGTTTTTCAGTACAAAACCCCATGACAGGCTCAACCAGCGCTCTATTATACCAGCTTCGGTCAAAGAGAACCATTTCGCCCACTGAGGGGAATCGCTCAATATAGCGCTTAAGATGAAGCTCTGTTTGCTGACGGTGTGATGGTTTCCCCGGTACCTCTACACGATAGCGTTTCTCATTCATATACCGGGTGAGACGGCGAATCGTGCCCCCTTTACCTGAAGCATCCCGACCATCAAAAAGGATGATCATCTTTTTGCCAGTTCGCTCGATATGCTGCTGCAACTTGATCAATTCGGCCTGGTAGGGCTTTAATTCTTCATTTAGCTGATACTTCCCCAGGGCTGCGCTAACGATGCGATCTTTTTGTTTCTTCTTGAGAACATCTTTAATCTCATCCATGCCTGCTTTGCCTGCGGATGGATCAATTTTTTTCTCAGCTTTGGAAACAACCGAACGGATGGTGTGTTGGGGTTTTGGATCAGAAACAACACCCTGATCCAGTTGTTCAATGTTTTCTTCTTGAGTCATTTCCTCTCCTGAAACTATCTAAATCAAATCTAATTATTACCTGAACCATGCATTGTCCAGTACCTGACCCGAAAAAGTCGGGTTTGAATATAGGACAATGTATTTAAAGGTTTATTGTATAATTCAGGTTGAAAATAGAACATCTATCGAATAGTTTTCTCTTTTTCAGGCATCATGAGTAACTCCCCAGCCCGATGTCAAATTCCCCCGAATATGAAAATTTTAGTGCTGTTGGTGCAGATTTGAACTTCTAATTGAATTCGTCGAACAAGACCTTGTAAGTCACATAAGAGATATTCTTTGCTTCAACTCCAGTTGGTAACTTCACCTCAACTCTAAATAGGGAAGATTCCCCTGCAGAGAGGGAACTTTCACTAATAACACCTGAATAGAAGGAATAGGGTTCACCACTTATATATGAAGAATCCTGAGCAATTATAGTGGTACGTTTATCATGAAGACGGAAGCGAACTCTTACAAAATCTGCGCGTCGCATCCCCTTATTGGTGACCTGTCCGATGAATACACGGCTGTCAGCATGACGTTGATCTTCAAATTCACCCTTTAAGACCACATCTGCATGGAGACGATCAAATGGTTTGAGCTCCTTGATGTTCTCTTGAACAATGGAAAGTGTTCCGATATTGGTCTGAACGATAATTTTGTCCAGATCTTCTGAAAGAATCTTACCCTGAACAACAGTTCCATTTTTTAGAGTGATCTCACTGATTTTCTCAGGAAAGTTGACCAGACGTTTGATCTCTTTGCGAATCCTGGGTGCGCTTAAGTCATCATACTCTCGCAGTTGAAGCCGCATACGATCCATATCGTTCTGGATTTGATTTACTTCCCGACGGAGCTCCATAACCAGACTATCAGATCCCTGTACTCTCACACTGGGTTGAAAAAACTCCCGTTTATCAGATCCTTCACTGGTTCCAGCCGTTTTCTTTTTCTTCTGAGAGAGTCCCATGAGTGGCAGCAAAACGATGATGATAAGCAGCAGGATTCTCGAATGATTTCTTTGTACAGTCATTATTCACGCTCCCATTTGCTTTGGGTTGTGCGAGCAATATGCTGCAGTTTCTGTAGGAGTTCAGGATCGTCTATGGATCCGACTAAAACCCTAAGATCATTATAAAAAATATAATTATCAGGATTGCCCAGTATATCAATCAATTGATTTGTAATCACGGGGTCCTTATAAACTGAGAGAGATGCAATGGCCCTTTTACGGAATCGACTGGGCATCTGATCATCACGAGCAACTTTTACGAGCGCCATTTTTAATTCTGGATCGTCAAAATTACCCAATGAAGAAGTAATGGCATCCAACATCCCATAATAGGTCACTTGTTCATTGTGTAGCGCATCAATCATACTTGACAGTAGACGTTCATCCTTCATCTCATCCATTAGGGAGATCGCATAGGTTTTAACTTCATTTTGTGTCGAGGGATTACTTAGCATTTCCGCCATAAGACGGGCAACTGCGGGATCATTTTTGGTAGCAAGAATCTCTACAGCAAGATTTCTAATTGAGATATCAATTTTTTTATTTTTCGCAATGGACATGAGAATGGGTACCACACGCGCATCATCCATTTTGCCAAGGGTAAGGGTCAAATTCTGTAAGAAAGCGGCATAATCTTCCGTAGCATCAGCATATAATTTTAAGATGAGTGCCACGGAACGAGCATCAACCTGATCCTCGATGATGGTGAACATTTCATCCCGTACTGTCACATAACCTGTACGGCTAACCGCCATGGCCTGTAGAATAGTTTTGGTGTTTTCAGTATCTTTAGTTTTTCCAAGGGCCTGAAGACCTGTCTGAAAAAGGGTATAATCCAGATCACTACCATCTTTGAGGGAATTCCTGATGGCCTGCAAACCCACAGGATCATTGGATTCAATGACCTTTAACATGGCTTCCTTGCGAACTTCTACGGGCAATGAAGTGTCTCTGTAGAAGCTAATCAGGTTGTTTAAGGCCTTTTTATTACCATCTCTATAATCGCTGTAAGCTTCATCAATTCCAGCTTTGGTGGCCTCCTTGGAAGAACTACAATTGGTAAAAGATCCAATGACGAGACCAAGCATCAGGATCAAAAGTACTTGTTTGGATAAATGCTTCATGTTGAAATCCATCAATTTCTATTCAATAATATCGTGAAAAGTATCAAATCAGTTTATAGAAAATACAGCTTGAAGTCAAGGTAATTCCCTTTGTTCCAATTGCTTAACATGCCATTGTTTAAGTGATAGATTCACTCCATCAAAATATCCATAGCTGAAATAATTGAGGAAGTCTCCAATGGTGAGAAAGCCATTTTTGTCGAACATTTTTAATTTTGGATAATGGATATGTCCAGTGATAACAAAATCCGCACCTTCAGCAAATCTATCCTCTGCAAATGAATAGTTTTTACGTATGAGATTCAAGTGGTCAATGGATGTCTCTTTGTGGTATTTTTTCCTACTGCCTTTTGACAGCCAATTGGCGATCCAATGGGTGACATTGGGGTGAAGGAGCCACCTGAAGGCCCAGATAAAGAGGGGGTGCTGTATAACACTGCGTAAGCGGTGATATCCAACATCCTCGGGATCAAGTCCATCACCGTGATTGAAGTAGAATTGCTTCTCCGCAAACTCAATGGTGGCTGCTTTGGGGTAAATTTTTACGCCGATTGACTCCGATAAAAATGGTCCAATCCAATAATCATGATTTCCTCCGAAATAGTAGATGGTAATCCCGGCGTCAACCAACTCCTTCATTTTTGAATAGACATCCAGATAAGCCTGGGAAACCACATAACCATATTCAAAATAGAAATCGAACCAATCTCCAACGATAAAGAGGGTGGCTTTTTCGGTCTTTATCTTGTCCATGAGCAGAAATAGTTCTTTGCGGCGTTCACGCTCAACATCATCAACCTGGATTCGTAGGTGCACATCTGAAAGGAAGTAGGCTTTATTATTCATTCAACCAAAATAACCAACTCTGACTAAAGTACCATGCGAATTGTAGGAAATTAATCATGTAAACGTTATAAGTTGGTCGAAATCAGGTGGTCTGAGCGTTTGACAAATATCAGGGTGAGGCTTATCTTGATCAGAATTATTGGAACCCAAAGGAGCTCCCGGCATACACCATAATATGAAGAATATTTATCCTATAAAGAAGATTCTGTTGACTGCCATGATTGCATTGATTGTTATGGTCAATCCAGTCGAGGCAAAATATGGAAAAAATAAAGTGCAATATCGTGGAATGGATTGGTCATTTATCCAGACCCCCCATTTTGATGTCTATTTTTATGAAGGTGGTGAGTCCATCGCAGAATTTGCTGCAAACGTAGCTGAGAAATCTTATGATCAAATATCATATCAATTAGACTGGCGTCTTAGCAAGCGCATAGCCATACTGGTATATAATTCTCACAACGACTTTCAGCAGACCAATGTGACCCTGGGATATCTGCAAGAAGGTATTGGTGGTTTTACAGAATTGTTTAAGAACCGAGTGGTACTACCCTTTGAAGGAAGTTATGAACAATTCAGACATGTGCTCCATCACGAACTAACCCATGCTGTCGTCAATGACCTCATCTTCGGTGGGAATGTACAATCCATTGTCTCAGGAAAAATGAGAGTGAATATTCCACTATGGTTGAGTGAAGGATATGCTGAGTATTCCTCCCTGGACTGGGACTCTCGAGCCGATATGATTATTCGCGATGCAGCCATCAATGGAAGTCTACCTCCCATTCAATACCTGAACTACTATATGGCCTATAAGGGTGGCCAAAGTGTTGTTCGATATATTGGAGAAACTTTTGGTGTGGAACGCATTGGTGAAATTTTACATGAGACGCGCCATTTTAAGGACGTTCCCAAAGCCATTGAGAATACCCTCCACCTGGATCTAGAAACCTTGACTGAAAAATGGCATTTCTCAGTGCGAAAAGATTATTGGCCAGACATTGAAGGCCGTAGCAACCTGGACGATGTAGGCCACCGGTTGACTGATCACAGTAAAATCAGAAACTATTTTAATGTAAGTCCTGCGATTTCTCCCAATGGGGGCAAAGTTGCCTTTCTATCAGATCGATCCGGATACGCAGATATCTATGTAATGTCCTCAGATGATGGACGAGAGCTAACCAAAATTATTTCGGGTCAACGTACAGCTGAACTGGAAGAATTAAAATGGTTGAGCCCTGGTTTGTCATGGGCGCCAGACAATAGGCACCTCGTGTTTACAGCAAAATCTGGCAATGAAGATGCACTAATTTTCTTTGACACAGAGAAGGAAACCCGGAAGGTTCGCAAACTTGGATTGGACGGAATTTTCACCGCATCCTGGTCGCCAGATGGTAAATCGGTGGTTTTCTCAGGATTGAAGGATGGAGCCAGTGACCTGTTTCTTTACTCACTTGAAACCAAAGAGGTTACACAACTTACCAGAGATTTATTTTCAGATACACGACCTACCTGGTCACCAGATGGTAAGGAGTTGGCTTTCGTATCTGATCGTGGTAACTCATTGCTGACAGGTCTGGTCACTCCAGGCTCTCCACAGTCTCGTGAAATACTGCATAACCATGATTTTCGCTCAACAGATATTTTCACTATGAATATTGAATCTGGACATATCAAGCGGATCACCAACACACCTGGTAGTGAGGATTCACCAAGTTATGCAAACACAAGCCCGAAATTGGCCTACACTTCAGATCGTAGCGGAATATGGAATATCTACTTTTATGATTTTGAAACGGAGATTGAAATACCCGTAACAGATATCATGACAGGTATCTTTCAAATAAGTTGGAGTAAGGATGATTCCAGACTTGTCTTTGCAGGATATGAGAAGGGTGGATGGGATATATTTACCATGAACAACCCCCTCGCGCTAAAAGAGCAGGCCAACACTCCCTCATTTTCAAATTATCTAAAGCGGAAAAATATCCAACTGGATTTGACATATACTGATTCAATGCCGGTTCCTGAGAATCAGAATATCAATCCCTTTGAGACCCATGTTTTTGCCTATGGAGATCAGTTTTCAGAAGCACAAGGTACAACAGAAGCACCTGAGGCAGTCGTATTAAACACCAGGGATAGCACGGGTGCCTATGAGGTGAATAAGTACAAGACTCGTTTTACTGTCGATCTGGTTGATGCCCAGGCGGGTTATTCCAACTTTTTTGGTGTTCAAGGTAATGCCCTCATGGTATTCTCTGACATTATGGGTAACCATCAGATTCAATTTGGATTTGAATTGTACCGTAACCTGGATAATTCTGATCTCATGTTGGGCTATGACTATTTACCTAATAGAGCCAATTTGCACGCCAGGATTTACAATCTGCCTGACGATTATCTGAGTTACACCCCTGACTATTTTCTCGCACTATGGCATTTTAGGAAATATGGAGCAATATTTGGTCTGGACTATCCTTTCTCAAAATATACCCGATTTGAAACCAGCGTGAACTGGTTGAACATTTATCAGAGTATCAGTTATTTGGATCGGACATTTGAGAATCGAGATAGAGTTGGATTTTCTGTCAATAAAAGCTATGTACTTCCAGAAGTGAAATTGAGCTTTGATAATGTATTGTATGGCAGTCTGTATCCCATATCAGGGTGGCGTATGGAGACTGGTTTCAGGTTCTCGCCTGACATGCCGAACTCATCACGACAATTTGCCACTTTCAGAACTGATATTCGGAAATATATAAAAGTGGGACGTGAGTATTCTTTTGCACTGAGGGCATCTGCTGCCAGTAGTTATGGAAAAACCCCGGAAACATTTATGGCAGGCGGAATATCAAACTGGATTAATTACCAATTGGATAACGCTTATATCGATATCCTTTCAGATTATGAGGATCTGTATTTTTCAGAATATGTAGTGCCTGTCCGAGGAGCTCCATATTTTGCATACACAGGCAATCATTACACCGCCTTTAATGCTGAATTTCGATTCCCATTTATTGAATATCTCTCTGTGAAGTGGCCAATATCTATGGTGGTTGGAAATGTGAGGGGAGAATTGTTTAGCGATTGGGTGAAAACCTGGGATGCTCAACAGATTGCAGGTAAGAGTCTTCCTGAAGCTCTGTTTCAAGATCAAAATAATATCTACTGGGGCACTGGTTTTGGAATGCGTATGAATCTGGGAATTTTTGTGCTCCGCTATGACATGGCCTTTGATATGTCCGAAGATACTCTCTGGAATAATCGTCAGCATATCTGGTCCCTCGGTCTGGACTTTTAATGCTAAAACTGATTCGGCTGCTTGGTCGCGAAACTATAGGTCTGGTTGCTAATATTGGTGAAGTATTCATCCTCTTAGGCCAGGCTTTAAAATGTATTCGCTACTTCCATCAGGATCGGGTTCTGTACAACGAACAACTTTATCGATTGGGTGTGAAAGCTCTTCCTCTGGTAAGCATTATCGCTGTCTTCGCCGGTGCTGTAGCCGGATGGCAGGGTGCCTATCAGTTGGAAGATACACTGCCACCTAGATTTTTCGGGCAAATCGTCGCAGTAGGTATTTTGTCTGAGATGGGACCTGTCCTGACTGCGTTGGTATTGGCTGGTCGCAATGGTTCCTCCATTGGTGCTGAGATCGCTACCATGAAGGTTACCGAGCAAATTGATGCCCTGGAAGTCATGGGCATCAACCCCATACGCCATCTAGTAGCACCACGTGTGGTAGCCATGATAATCATGATGCCCTTGCTGGTTGTGGTCGCTGATATCATTGCTCTCTTCACAGCTGCATTGATAGGTGATGCCTTTTTTAATATTAGCGTTAGAATGTTTTTTAATTCATTCCAGTCCGTATTTGTGGTTACTGAAGATGTGATACCTGGGATTGCCAAAGCTCTAACCTTCGGAATATCCGTTGGATTGATCAGCTGTTGGGTTGGTCTGAAAGCAACTCGGGGAGCCAGCGGTGTTGGTCGGGCAGCCATTCAAGCATTTGTTATTTCAGCCACCATCATCCTGGTAAATGATTACGCAGTTGCAACCCTCGTTTTTTAAAGAAAGTCAGTAAAAAAGAATATGGCCAAAATTAAGACTGTATATGTCTGTGATGACTGTGGTGCCGAACATCCTAAATGGGTGGGGAGGTGTGGCAGTTGTGGTGCCTGGGAAACGGTTAAAGAGTTCAAGCAATCTAAACTCAAAGTAACCCCCGGTGGTCAAAGAGCAGAATTAAAACCCCTTGATTCAATTACCCGTGATGCTGAAAATCGGATAAAAACCTCCCAATCGGAATTTGATTCCGTTCTGGGTGGGGGACTGGTGAAAGGCAGCATCATCTTATTTGGTGGTCAGCCAGGTATTGGTAAATCCACCTTGCTTCTTCAACTCAGTGGACTCATGGCTGCAGCTGGTCATCCAATATTGTACTTCTCTGGTGAGGAAAGTGGTGAGCAACTCGCCATGCGTGCAGATCGTCTTGGAGTAAAGGCTGAAAAACTCATGTTTGCCAACGATTCTGTCGTTGAAAATATTGCCAGGAGTATCAATGAGCTAAAACCCGCTGTGGTGATTGTAGATTCCATTCAGACCGCCTATTCGGAGGCAGGCGAAAATCTACCTGGTAGCATCAGCCAGGTACGAGAGAGTGCCGCTCAGTTGTTACGTATAGCCAAGGAGATGAATGTTTGCATCATATTGGTGGGTCATATCACCAAGGATGGCTATCTAGCTGGTCCAAAAATGTTGGAGCATCTCGTTGATACAGTTCTATATCTGGAAGGAGATCGCCAATCACAGGTTCGACTCCTGCGAGCAGCCAAGAATCGATTCGGTTCTACCAATGAATTGGGTGTATATGAAATGGCCAGAGAGGGTCTCATTCCAGTTGAAAATCCTGCGAAACTGTTTCTCTCTCAGCGTCATTCGGATGTAAGTGGTACTGTGGTGGTTACCAGTCAGGAAGGGAGTCGCACTTTCTTTCTCGAAGTACAAGCTCTCGTGGCGAGCGCTTCCTATGGAAATCCACAACGTAATGTGACGGGTTTCGATCTACGTAGATTACAGATGCTTCTGGCTGTGTTGGAGCGTAGAGCTGGGTTCCAATTAGGTACTCAAGATGTATTCATAAATGTTGTGAGTGGTTTGAAAATTGCAGAACCTGCTGCAGATCTGGGTGTCGCTATTGCAATTATTTCAAGCTTAAAAAATCGGGTGGTAGATGCAGGTGCCCTCATTATTGGTGAAGTCGGTCTTGGAGGAGAAGTTCGCAACGTCGGGCAGATCCGAAGAAGGGTCGAAGAAGCAAAAAAACTTGGTTTCAATCGTATCATTCTACCCCATGGAGAACACAAGGGGCTTGAAGATTTGGGACTTACCATTGTGCCTGTACGTAGTTTGAGTGCAGCTGTAGATGAAATATTTTGACTTATTTTAGATATAGAGTTGATCCAGTCATATGAAAATTGAAAGTTTAATCACTTGCCCGGAATCCAAAGCTCGGGCAGGTCAAATACATACAGATCATGGCTCGATCGACACGCCGGTGTTTATGCCTGTGGGTACTGCTGGATCAGTAAAATCACTTTCCCCAGTTGATCTCATCGAAACAGGGTCGCAAATAATCTTGGGCAATACATATCATTTATTACTGCGTCCAGGTATGGATATCATGGAATCGGCCGGGGGACTGCACAAGTTTATGAGTTGGAATGGTCCCATCCTCACTGATAGCGGCGGCTACCAGGTTTTTTCGCTGGGACAGCTCAACAAAATAACTGAGGAGGGGGTTGTCTTTCAATCCCGTCTTGATGGATCCAAGCATAAACTCAGTTCAGAAATTAGTATGGATATTCAACGTGTTCTGGGTTCTGATATTGTCATGGCATTTGATGAGTGTACATCCTACCCGGCTACTATTCAGCAGGCAAAAACATCCATGCAGCTAACCCACCGTTGGGAACAAAGAAGCCTGGACTATTTCCGGTCTACGGATCCCCGCTATGGCCATGAGCAACATCTATTCGGTATTGTCCAGGGCAGTGTCTATCCTGAGCTTCGGAAGGAGAGTGCTAAGGTACTGGTAGATATGGGATTTGATGGATATGCTATCGGAGGGTTGAGTGTAGGTGAACCCAAGGATGATATGTATTCAATTACTGATGTGGTGACAGATATTCTGCCTCAGGATCAACCGCGATACCTAATGGGTGTGGGAAAACCAGAGGATTTGGTGGAAGCGGTGAGCCTGGGTGTGGATATGTTTGATTGTGTGCTCCCAACCAGAAATGCCCGACACGGTATCATGTACACCTGGGATGGACCTGTTTCACTTAAGGCAGCTCGAGAAAAAGATGCCCATTTCCCATTGGATTCTGAGTGTGGATGCTATTGTTGTCAAAATTTCAGTCGAGCCTACATGAGACATCTTTTTAAGGCAAATGAACTCCTGGTCTACCGCTTGGCCAGTATCCATAATATTTATTTCTACCATGAGTTGATGGCTGGTATGCGAAAAGCCATTGTGGAGGGTACTTTTCCAACATTTAGAATGGATTTTTTCACCAGATACAATTTGAAGCGAGCGGAGAAGAGTAGTTAGATATGGAGATGTCTCTTGCCACTGGATTGATAGAAGCTGAGTTTGTGGATCGACCCAACCGATTCCTCTCAAAAGTTCGAATTGATGGCAAGGTACACGACTCCCATGTTCCAGATCCCGGACGTCTTAAAGAATTATTATTTCCTGGGGCTCGAGTCCTGGTGGAACCAAAGTCAGGGGAAAATAGAAGAACCAAGTTTGCCACGGTGATGGTCTATTCTGGTGATGAACTTATTTCTATTAATTCACAACTACCTAATCGATTCACACGCTTCTGTTTGGACAATTCACTCATACCAGAATTCAAAGGATGGTCGGTCAAAAAGCAGGAATACACTCTTGGGAAATCCCGGTTTGACTTTTTGCTGGAGAGAGATGGCCAGGAAAAACTGTTAGAAGTAAAGTCAGCCACCCTGGTTGAGGATGGCATCGCCAGATTCCCAGATGCTGTGACTTCGAGAGGGAGACGTCATGTCTTGCATCTCGGCGAATCTATCACTCTAACGCGCTCAGCAGCTGTCTTATTCATTATCCAACGCTCAGATGCCCTCTCCTTTGAGCCCCATTGGGGAAGAGACCCGGAATTTGCACAAGCCCTTCAGAGTTCAGTTAACAATGGTGTAGAATTGGTTGTCTACACGACAAAATTAAAACCAGATTCAATGACCCTGAGATCTTCTATTCCCTATACTCTGGAGCACAAGCATGCATAAACGCCACTATACTTTGCTCATATTTGCCATACTGCTGGCGCTGATTATGACATGTGCAAATGAACGCCCCATTACAGGTGGTCCTGAAGATAAAGATGCTCCCCTTATCATTTTCAGCTTACCTGAGAATGAGACCGTCAATGTGGATCCCAACACAGAGATTTTGATAAAATTTAATGAACAGATGAAGAAATCAACTTTTACGTCTTCTCTGCAGATCTGGCCACGCCCTCCTGGTGACTACGAGATAAAATCAAGTTGGACCTGGTTAAAAATATCTTTTAGTGAAGCGCTTGACTCTAATGAAACCTATCTCCTCACCCTGGACAAAGGTGCCCAGGATCTTCGAGGTAATGGGCTTGAGGCTACCTATGTCATGGCTTTTAGTACGGGTGATGACTTGAACGCTGGTCGCTTGGTGGGGACAATCTCCGGTGCAAAAGATATTAAAAAAAACGGGGACCTCCTGCTGTATCGCCAGTTTGATACGGATCTTGGATTATTGAGACAACAGGAGGCTGATTATGTTTTTCAACCTGATGGAGCTGGTAATTTTGAGCTACCCTATCTGTCTGAACGTTCATACACGCTTTTTTATCATTGGGATCGCAACAAGAATAAGCTGATTGATGGTGATGATTATTTTGGTAGACCAGAAGTTGCTTCAGTATGGGCTCGAACGGATAGCATCCTCACAAGACACAAAATTTGGCCACAGGTTGTTCCTCTGGAAAGTCTAAAATTGCTCGGTGTGTCTCAGCTAGCCGATCAACTCATGCAGATCAGAGCGAATCGAATGGTCTCAGTAGAAGCTTTAGAATCTGTCGAGCTCCTTATTAATGATATTAAGATACCTATATTGGGAAAATCAAAAGTTGAAGAAGATGATTTTGCCATGATGCTGGATGTTGCAACCCCTCTAAGAGATAGTTCTCAGATTTGGATTCATAGTTTTGAGGATACCAGTGGTTTTGTGCTGAATTCCGATACCCTGACCCTTAGTACCCAATCTGATTTTGATACCTTAGCTCTGGGAGCGATAAAAGTTGATTGGCTGAATGGTGATAATTTTGAGATTTCGCAGGAAACTTCACGAATTGGACTTAACTCAAATCTGCCTGTTCTGTTCAAATCAGATTCTGCATTTACCCTGGTAGATAAAGAAGTGGATTCTGTCTATATAACAGGTTCACTTGAAAAAGTTAATACGATGGCATGGATGTTTACTACGGACTCTTTACTTGAAGATGGTAAAACCTACCAATGGCAAATTGATACCAAACACCTCCATGCACCTCTGAATGGTCCTGAACTGGACAGCCTGATGACTGGCAGTTTAAAAACCGTAAACCAGGATTCTCTTGGTAGTCTTAAGGTCATGCACATGGGAGTGGATGTTTTGGAATGTCGACTCACCGGGAAGGGGATTGATCGTCATTTTCAGCTTAGACCCGGCGAAGTTATTACCATGGAGGGTTTACCTGCACGATCCTATGCCCTGGTTGCCTATATAGATGAGAATGGTGACGGCCGCTATCAAAGTGGTGGTCTGGGACCTGCTGCAAAGTCTGAACCCTTTTGGTTTTATCCAGATGAAATTAAGGTGCGAGCCCGTTGGGAGACTGATCTGGGGATCTGGATTTTGCATGAATAAAACAGTTGATTTCTATAAGTATGTGGGTGCCGGTAATGATTTTGTCATCTTTGATAGCTGGAACCAGAAACTAAAACTTACTGCTCAGCAGATTGTTAGTATTTGTGATCGTCGTTTTGGAATTGGTGCCGATGGCGTCATGATTCTCCAACCTCACCACTCAGCAGACTTTCAAATGAATTATTATAATGCAGATGGTTCCCGCGGGGAAATGTGTGGTAACGGTGCCCGTTGTCTGGTGAGCTTTGCTGAATTCCTGGGTCGAGCAAAATCATCTGGTACTTTTGCAGCAGATGATGGAATTCACCAATATGACATCCTTGGCGATCTGGTGGCTGTTGAAGTTATTGTAAATGGAAAGTTGCAGGATTGGGACATCCCCAGCACGGGTTGTGCATTCATTGACACTGGTGTACCACACTTAATTATCCCATCAGCGGATACGGCATCAGAGAATCTTGATCCCCTTGGGAAAAAGATGAACACCCACGAAGCACATCCATCGGGTACCAATGTTAATATTGCAGAGAAGTTGTCTCGTTCTATTAAGGTCAGAACCTGGGAGCGAGGCGTCAATATGGAAACCCTGGCCTGCGGGACCGGTGCAGTCGCAACCGCGATATTTGCCCATGACAAATGGGACTTTGAATGGCCCATCAAACTCTCATTCCCGGGAGGAGAGCTTGAAGTCGATCTGCGGGGAAATCAGTATTGGTTAAAGGGACCGGCGCAATTAGTTTTCAAAGGTCAATTATCACTATCCAGGCTTCATCGTAATTAGGAGAATAGAGGAGAAAAGAAGAGATATGTCTTTTTTTGCAGTCATCATGGCAGGTGGCGTAGGTAAACGCTTCTGGCCACAGAGCCGTCGAGCTACCCCAAAGCAGCTGTTACCCATAGCTGGTGATGAAAGTATGCTCCGCATGACCGTTGATCGGTTGAAAAATTTCACAGCAGTCGATCAGATTCTTATTATTACAAATTCTGATCAGGAAAATGCCATTCGTAAGGAATGTCCTGAACTTCCAGAAGACAATATCCTCATAGAACCAGAAGGTAAAAATACAGCACCCGCTATTGGATTGGCAGCTATTATTATTCAGCATCGGGATCCAGACGCCGTCATGGGTGTTTTTCCGGCAGATCATTATATAGAAGATGTGAACTCCTTTTCAGAATATATGCAGCAGGGAATAAAAATTGCCAATGAGATGAGGGGACTGGTCACCTTTGGCGTGGTTCCAACTCGGCCTGCTACTGGTTATGGCTATATCCAGTTCCATGATCGTACCAATCCAGATGAACCAATTTATGCCGTGAAGGCATTTGCTGAGAAACCTGACTTGAAAACTGCTGAGCTCTTTTTGGGCAGCGGTGATTTTTTATGGAATAGTGGCATGTTTGTGTGGCGGGTTGATAGTATTCTACAAAGTTTTCAGGATTTCCTGCCAGAAATATGGGACAGTTTGGAAAATATTAAGGGTGCCATAGGCAAATCTGTTTGGGGTTCAGTGCTCACTGTGGAGTGGGCTACCCTGAGAAGTATTTCTATCGATTATGGAGTCATGGAAAAAGCTCGAAACGTTTATGTCGTACGCGTGGATTTTTCATGGAATGATGTTGGCTCCTGGGATGCTGTCCATGAAATGCGAGAGAAGGACAAGGATAAAAACGTTTCAAAGGGTGAAGTGATATTTCATGGTTCAGAAAATAATCTGGTATTCGCAGAAGGGAAAACGGTAGCCATTGTCGGTGTGGATGACTTGGTGGTTATTGATACCAAGGATGCCCTGCTCATCATTCCTCGAGGACAGACTGAACGAGTAAAAGAAGTTGTAGATGGTTTTGAAAAAGAGAAAAGGGATTCGCTGCTATAAATGAAAGCTGACCGAATAAGAGACGAATTCGAATCTCTCGCCGAAAAATTGGGTTATACCATTCGCTATGAAAAAGGTGATTTCAAGGGAGATGCCTGCCGAATAAAATCGGAGCGCGTCATCATCATTAACAGGCTCATCCCGGTCACACATCAGAATTATGCTTTTTCACGGATATTTGCTACTGAAGACTTGTCTCAGTTAAGCGTTCTTCCCGTTCTACGCTCCATGATTGAGGAAGTTGGTGGCGGTGCTGAAACGCTTTTTGACCAGGGAGAGCAAGATGCTTAGACGTGAAGAACTCCTGGTCTCCTTAGTTCTTATCATCATTTTTTCAATATTGGGTTATCTGGTGAACCAGTTTCTGGGGTTTGGTGAGCACCCTATCCTAGCCAATGTTGTTTTTGCCACCATCATTATCAATTTGTACCGACCGCTGCGCTCCCGGGGACGTAAACTGGTATTGCGGCTTATTGCATCCACTTATTACGAGCGGAATGAAAAATTCCGAAACATCCTTGACGATCTTGAGAAGGTGGAGACCTATCGGGATATGCTTGATATGGTCCCTGATACCCTAAAATATCTTTTTGAATCAGACATTGTGGCGCTTTTTGTGAGACGCAAAGGGATTTTCAAAGTTGAATCATCAATCGCACCAAAACCGATGTTTCTGGATGGTATCACACTGGATAGTGAACATGAAATCCTCAAAAAGCTTGTTGATACCAATCATCATCTCGTAAATGTCAAATACTCCGTTAACGATTTGTATACCGAACCCCTTGATGTGCCTCCCATGGATTATCGAAGTTTCAAATTGTTCCAATGGGCCATTCCTTTGAAAACCAATAACCGATTGGCAGGATTTATTCTACTGGATAAAATGCCCATGGATATGCAGGCAAGACGTTCTGGAACTCTATACAATTTTGTTGTTGATCAAATTGCAGTCTTGCTTGAAAAGCGGAAACTTTATCATCGTATCCAACTGGAAGCGCGGAAACAGGAAGCCCTGACCCTTATTGCCACGAAAATGGCAGCAACACGGAATACAACCAGCATCTTCAATTTGTTGCTAGATGAAGTAAACGCCATTGTCCCCTTTGATGCTTGCGGTGTCTTTCTGGCTTCCTCAGAGGGTGTGAATATTGAAAAATTTCTCCAACGGGGATATGATATCCGTCGCCTAAATCCTTTGAAATTAAAAATTGGCAGGGGTATCGTAGGTAGATGTATTGCCTCGAAGAAACCCATTTCCATCCCCGATGTTCGCCGAGAAAAGGATTATTTGTCTGGAAGAACAGACTCCCGTTCCGAATTGTGTGTGCCCATCGCCGGAGGTTCTATTATTTATGGTGCCATGAATTTGGAATCCAATCGTGTTGCCGCTTTTAGCGAGGATGATCTTGATTTTCTGCAGACCATAGCAACCCAGGCCGGTGTGTTGATGGAACGTTATAAAATCGACAAGCACGTCAATATGCAGAGTGGTTTAAGTGAGGATATGGCGAAAGCTGAGAGTATTCAGAAATCATTGCTTCCCAATCAAATTCCCACCCATGATGAAGTTTCATTTGATCTTAGATATATTCCCTGTCGGCAAATTAGTGGGGATTTTTATGATCTCTCCAACAAGACCGAGGATGTCTTTAATATTGGCATTGGGGATGTAGTTGGTAAAGGGATCTCCGGAGCCCTCATCATGTCAAATTTTTATGCGGCATATCTGAACGAAGCTCAAAAGAACCTTCCTCTAGCAACCATGATGAGCAACCTGAACAAATATTTAACCAATGAAACTGAGCTGGATGAACAGATCACCTTTTTCCTCTCCAAGATGGATGTTGATGAGGGGGTAGTCCGATATGTGAATGCTGGGCATCCTGCACCACTCATCTTTCACGAAGGTGGAAGTATTGATCGTCTGGAAAGCGGGGGACCGTTATTAGGCTTTGATCCTGATTTTACTTACGAAATGGGTGAGGTTCCGCTGAGGAGTGGAGATTTATTACTCTTGTACACTGACGGTGTAACTGAGACGGTGGGAAGTGCCGGTCAATTGTTGGATGAAAGTGGTCTCATCAATGCAGTACAAAGCCATCTGGATCAAAACGTTTCCCTAATTGCTAGTCTTCTGGAAGAGAAGCTGGGCAAATTTAATCGCAAATCTTCCTTTGAAGATGATGTCACATTCATTGTAGGCCGTTATTCTGGCATCCCTGCAGAAGTGGAAGAAGGAACCAGTTAAGGCTTAAGAAATAGTCCCCATTGCTATACCCATCACATCTACCCCAATTCGTTATTGATGACCAACTCGGAGAGCTAAAAAATGTCTTGCGAATCCTCCAAATATAGAGATTTTTGGACGCTCAATAATTGAGCCGAAATTTTATTATTTATGCTTCTCTGGATCATACAAAAAACCAGTATTCATACCATATCTCGTGGTATGAATAATTTAATTATATACGCTTAACAATATCGAGGAGTTGAGAATGAAAGACTATTTGACAAAGGATATCCGAAACGTTGCCATTGTCGGCCACGCTTCGTCAGGTAAGACCGCCTTGACTGAAGCTATGCTGTACTCTGCAGGATTAACCACACGGATGGGGACCATTGCAGAGGGGAACACCAAATCTGACTATCGTCCAGAAGAGATTGAACGTCAGTGTTCAGTAGGTACATCTTTGATGGCTATTGAATGGCAGGAAACAAAATTAAACATTTTAGATACCCCAGGATTTACAGATTTTGTTGGTGACGCACTGAGTGCAGTGAGAGTCGCCGATACCAGTCTCATTGTTGTTGATGGAACTCACGGTCCCGAAATGGGCACCGAAAACATGTGGAATTATAGTCATGATTACCACATTCCCCGTACTTTTGTAGTTACCGGACTGGATAAAGAACATTCTGATTTTCACAAAGCTTTTGATCGTATCAAGGATAGCTATGGCAATCATGTCACCGCCTTGCAGCTACCTGTCAATGAGGGCATCGGGTTTAATAAGATTGTAGATATCATTCGCAAGAAGACACTAGTATTCAAAGATGATAGTGGCAAATACACCATGGAAGATCTGCCCGATTCAGTTGTTGATGAAGTAGAGACCATGTACACTGAGCTGGTAGAACAGGTGGCAGAATCAGATGAAGCCTTGATGGAAAAATATTTTGATCAGGGTGAATTGTCAGAAGATGATTTACGTCATGGTTTGCGTGAAGCCATTATACATAAACAAATCTTTCCTGTATTCTGTACAGCCTCCATCCCAAATGTGGGTGCTTCACGTCTCATGGAATTGATTCAGAAGTATTACCCCTCACCAGCAGACATGCCGGCTGCCACAGCAGAAGACGGTACTGAATTACATGCGGATGATCCCAAAGAAACAGCCGCTCTGATCTTTAAGACCATGAGTGAAGCTCACGTAGGTGAATTGAGTCTTTTTCGGGTCTATTCCGGGCAGATTACTTCAGGTATGGATTTAGCCAACCCCAACAGAAGTGGTACTGAGCGTCTTGGTCATGTCTATTCCATTAATGGTCATGATAGAGATGAAGTTCATGCTATTAATGCTGGCGATATTGGCGCGACCGTAAAACTAAAAATATCCCATACTGGTGATACGCTTTCGCATCCAAAAAATCCTGTGACCCTAAAGGCCACAGAATTTCCAGGACCAAATATCCAGTTTGCCGTGATTTCTCTAGTGAAGGGTGAAGAAGATAAGATTAGTTCTGGTTTGACCCTGCTGCATGAGGAAGATCCAACTCTGCTCTATGAAGTTGATTCGGAACTTCATCAAACTGTCCTCTCCGGGCAAGGCGAATTGCAAATTAATGTAGCTTTTGAAAAACTGAAAGAGCGCTTCAAAGTTCAGATTGAGTTGGTTGAACCCAAGATCGCTTACCGTGAAACCATCAAGGGCACCGCTGAGGCGAGATATCGTCATAAGAAACAGTCAGGTGGTGCTGGTCAGTTTGCTGAAGTCATGCTCAGAGTAGCTCCATTGCCACGAGGCGAGGGAATCGTTTTTGAAATGACTCTGGTTGGGCAAAATGTGGATCGTGTTTTTGTACCGTCTGTGGAAAAGGGAATTATGGCTGCCTCCCAAGAAGGCTTCATAGCTGGTTTCCCCATCGTAGACGTCAAAGCAACTTTCTATGATGGAAAAATGCATCCTGTTGATTCCAAGGATATTGCATTTCAGATTGCCGGAAAAGGGGCATTCCGCGATGCATGTAAGCAGGCAAAACCAACCCTGTTAGAACCCATCTTTGATGTTGAAGTTCGTGTTCCTGAAGATTACATGGGTGATGTTATGGGTGATTTGACTGCCAAGCGTGGTCGCATTCTGGGAATGGATGCCGAAGGACATTATCAGGTGCTTAAGGCTAAAATTCCCCATGCAAATCTCTTTAAATATGCTTCAACTCTGCGTTCCTTGACTCAGGGGAAAGCTTCTCATAAGCAGAAATTCTCACATTATGCTGAGTTGCCCAAGGAAGAAGAGACCAAGCTGATTGCTGCGCTTGAAGCTGCAAAAGAAGAGGAATAAACATAGCTGATCACATGATTTTAAAAGTGTGATCAATTGAATATCGAAGAGCCGGAGCGTCCCTGAGAAATAGAGACATCCGGCTCTTCTTAACTTTGGAGTCATTATGGATAAAATGTGGGCACCCTGGCGTATGGAATACATCAAGTCCATCAAGCAGGAGGGCTGCATATTTTGCGATAAACCGCAAAATAAAACAGATCGTGAAGACCTGCTCCTGTATCGTGGTGAGAGTTGTTGTATTTTGATGAATTTGTATCCTTACAACAACGGTCATATCATGATTGCTCCTTACGAACACACACACCTCATGGAATCTTTACCAGCCAGTACCTTAACTGAGATTATGCAGCTCGCTCAGGAGAGCATGAAGATTCTCCGTGAGGAATTCAGGGCTGAGGGATTTAATCTTGGTTTGAATGAAGGTGCTATAGCTGGTGCAGGTATTGCTGAACATATCCATTTTCATATTGTACCTCGTTGGGCAGGGGATACCAATTTTATGCCTGTTACCGGACATGCCAAGGTCCTGGTACAGGGGTTGAAAGAGTCATATGACGTCTTAAAACCACATTTTGAAAAAATCACCTTGTAAGCAGTTGACAGCCTATATGGCGAAGTTTATATTCGCGAGCTTTTTAGGACATTCCGGAGTAGCTCAACGGTAGAGCGGGTGACTGTTAATCACTAGGTTGGGAGTTCAAATCTCTCCTCCGGAGCAAATAAAAAAAGGGTTCCCATCGGGAGCCCTTTTTTATTTTGCTGAGGCGATGAGTTGAATGAACACAGTGCGAAGCTCGGGAGTTCAACCGAAGTGAGCTGCCAGTGGCAGATCACGAAGGAAGCCGAGGACGGAGTCCGCAGGCAAATCTCTCCTCCGGAGCAAAAGCAAAAACCCTCCCTTGCGGAGGGTTTTTGCTTTTACTGAGGTGATGAGTTGGAAGGACCAACAAATAATGCCTTAATTCTCCCGTTTAACCCTTTACAATATCACTACCTTAGACTTATCTTGGAGCCTTATAAATAACTGAATCGGTTACGGGGGCGGATCTGAATAGTTATAGCTATAAAGTAGTTAGAATTATCATGCTACTTCTATGCTCGTTGGCACCATTGTCAGGTCAAGATGAGCAACTCCATTTCGAACATATTACGGTGGACGATGGCTTATCGGGAAAATATGCCGTTGTGAACGTCCAGGATGATCAGGGTTTCCTCTGGATATCATCAAACGGTCTGCTTAGGTATGATGGCTATACTTTCAAATCCTTTCAACATGAACCCGATGATCCAAATAGCATTAGTTCATCAGATATAACTAACACGTCCGAGGCCATTCTCTATTCAAATTTTCAGGGTAATCATGAATTGTGGATATGCACAGGTAAGGGTCTGAGTTGCCTTGATCTGGAAACTGAGAAATTCACAAACTATTATTACGATATCGGTGATACCACCCATTGGATGGCACGAATCTATGAAGACAAGTTGGGAGAACTCTGGGTTAATATCACCTTTGGTGGCTTTTTCCATTTCAACCGTGCCACTGGTGAGTTCACTCAATATTTGGACAATTGGATTGGCCGCCGCTGGTTATATGAAAACGAAGACGACACCTTATGGATGTGTGCTAGTGGAGGAAAATTCAGTTATTTTGATCGTGATTTAAAAGAGTTCATACCATCTGAAGACCATACCGATCCCCTCTGTCAACTCTGCGAGGGAGGAGCAAGCAAAATCCTTGTAGATAATTATAAACAGATATGGGGTTATGGAAGGGGATTGGGAAGATATAATACAGCCAGTAACGATCTTTTCATTTTTCCTGATGATACAGTGGATTCTTTTAGTTTTGCTCAAACTCCCATCACATACATCTATGAGGCTAATAGCGGGAACATTTGGGGGAATATTAAAAACTTTGGATTAATAGTTTATGACCGTCAGATTGACAAAATCATCAGGTATCCATATGATCCAACAAATGGAACAGGTATCAACACTAATTTCCTGTACGGTGGATTAATTGATAATTCAGATGTAATTTGGGTTGGGGGAGCAAAAGGTCTGAATAAATGGACATATCAAAAGGAGCAATTTCACCTACTAAGAGGTTTACCTGAACAATCATTTGCTACTGCTGATGATAACAGATTTGCTCTCTTGGTAAGTTCGGATGATGACATTTGGTATGCTGTTTCAAATGGACTCATCCGGTTGGATGCTGAATCCACTCAAAAATCTGAATACAATCAAGTAATCAATTTTTCGAAGAGTAGTAAAATCAACCTCATCCAAGACTTGGCCGAGGATACATTCGGTTACATCTGGGCTGTAACTACAAGGGATATATTCAAGATAGATACTGGTTCTGGTAAAATATTATTGGACACCAAATACCCATTTCCACAATCTCAGGTGGGTGATGCAACTATACAGTGTGTTCTAGCTGATCGAGAGGGGCGAGTCTGGATCGGGGCACGTTGGCAAATGCATGAGATCAATCCACTTGATGGTACTCCTCTTGGGCAGTATTTGCCGGAGGGTACAGCAGTACGCACACTCTACCAAGATGTAGAAGGCTTAATCTGGGTTGGTAGCTGGCGCAATGGCTTGTACATATTTGATCCTTTCTTGGGGACTTGGAAAAAGCCACAGTTTTCCAGTGAGGGTGATGTGGGACTTCGAGGTGTTTGTGTCTCAGCAATCACTGAGAGCGTACTTGGAAATTACTGGATTGGCACTGAATCTGGATTGACCAGATTGGTGAAAAACCAGGCATTACCTGGGCTTTACGATTGTACCAATTTTACCATGGCTAAGGGATTAGCCAGCGATGTTATTAATTCGGTTGTACAAGATAAACAGGGTGATCTATGGATGGGGACAGACAAAGGGTTGGTGAGATTTGATCTTGACGCCGAATCCTTTCGCAATTACGATAAATCTGACGGATTGGCTGCGAACAGTTTTGCACGCAACTCGGCAGCAATAACGAAACGTGGTGAACTGTTTTTTGGATCTGACAATGGCATAACCTGGTTCCATCCAGACAGTATTAAAAACAATCCCAACATTCCACCAATCGTTCTCACCGACTTCCAATTGTTCAGTCAATCGGTACAAATAGACTCGGCATTTTCAGAAAGCAGGGAATATGGATTCTATCTTCCAAAAATCATTTCTCGGCTTGATGCCATCGAATTGAGCTATCTGGATAATGTGTTTTCGATTGAATTTGCCGCTCTGGATTATCGAAATCCCTTGAAGAACAAATATGCCTACAAAATGGAAGGATTTAATGAAGATTGGACCTATACCAACGCTACAAGCCGCATAGCTACTTATACCAACCTTGATCCCGGTGATTATGTTTTCCACGTCAAAGGATCAAACAATGATGGCTTGTGGAACGAAGAAGGTGTGTCTCTTCACATCACAATCACACCACCCTGGTGGAAGTCTGACATGGCCTATTTCGGATATTTGATTTTAATAATTACCGTGGTAACGATAATTTATCGCATCCGACTCGCTCGACTTCGGCTACAGTATCAAGCTGAAGTGGATCATCTTGAAGCGGAGCGTTATGCAGAGATGGATCAACTAAAGTCCCGTTTCTTTGCCAATATCTCCCACGAATTCAGAACCCCCTTAACCCTTATCCTGGGACCCATCGGCAAAATGTTAGCCAGGGTCAAAGATACTGAATCGATGCAGGATCTGAATCTTATGCAGCGTCAGGCTAAACGGTTGTTAGAGTTGGTTACCCAGCTTCTGGATCTCTCCAAACTGGAGGCGGGCAGAATGAAGATACAGGCTAGCAAGCGCAATATTGTTCCCCTGCTAAAAGGTCTGACTTTGTCTTTTGCCTCACTGGCCGAGCGCGACAAAATCACCCTCACATTTAATAGTGATTTGGAAGATATTCCAGTCTACGTGGATAAAGATGCTATAACCAAAATCATCAATAATTTATTAAGCAACGCTTTCAAGTTTACTAGATATGAGGGATCAATTCAGGTTGATGTCACTGCTACCGACAAATCAGTTCTTTACAGTGTAGGAGAAATCTGCATCGCCATTACAGACAATGGTGTCGGTATTCCTGCTGAACGGCTGAATAAAATATTTGACCGTTTCTATCAGGTCGATAATAGTGAGACCCGGGAGCGGGAAGGGACTGGAATTGGTCTGGCTCTTACGCGTGAGCTGGTAGAGCTACACAAAGGTTCAATTGGGGTCATCAGCGATGAAGGTCAAGGAACTACATTCACAATTTGCTTACCTCTAGGGAAAGCTCATTTCTCAAACACTGAAATTGATGAATCAGAAATGAATGATGGAGATGACACCCCGGTGGATCAGATTCCAGTAAACGAATCTACCCAATCCATAGCTCAGAGGGCTATCGACGAATCACGACCGGTTTTACTCATAGTTGAAGACAATGCTGATGTGCGGGGATTTATTCGATCCTACTTGGACAATGATTACACTTGTCATGAAGCTATTGACGGTGAAAATGGATTGGAACAGGGACTGGATTTAATCCCAGACCTGATTGTTTCAGATGTTATGATGCCCAAAATGGATGGTGTAGAATTCTGTAAGCGCATCAAAACCGATGAACGAACCAGTCATATTCCAGTTATTCTGCTCACTGCCAAGGCAGATTTGGAAAGCAAGCTGGAAGGCTTGGAAACTGGTGCTGACGATTATCTCACCAAGCCTTTTGAAGCAAAAGAGCTATTAATTCGGATCAGGAATCTCATAGAGCAAAGAGAGTTGCTCCGCGTACAATTCCGACACGATCCTCACCTGATTCCTGCTAATCTCAAATTGTCCTCAATGGATAAACAGTTTATGGAAAAGGTTCTCGATATCATTGGTAAACATTTAGCTGATTTTGAATTCAATGTGGAGTCACTCTCTAAGAAAATCTTCATGAGCCGGCAGCATCTAAACCGTAAAATAAAGGCTCTTACGGATCGTACTGCGACAGAATTCATTCGTTCAATCCGTCTTAAAAATGCTGCACTTATCTTAGATAATCACCAATCGACAGTGACTCAAGTTGCTTATCAAACGGGTTTCTCCAGTCTATCTTTCTTCGCTAAAGCCTTTCAAGAGGAATTCGGTAAAACACCATCAGCCTATTTGGCCGACCAAAAAGTTGATGATCAAGAACATTGAATAATGTTTTCCAATCATGATTGACCTGTGTCTCGTAACTTCTGAATTGTAACCCCAAGTTCCACAATCCACCTAAATGTTCCATATGAGCTAAAGAATGTTCCATACGTGTTAGCATCAATGCTTCAAAGCCCTTAAAATCCAACAACGCAAAAAAGGAGGAGGTGCATATGCAACGCATACTTTCATACCTAATAATGATTTTGATAACTTCAACTCTTTTGGCACAAACAGAATGGGTGAAGTACGATGGTAATCCAGTTATGACAGTTGGTAGCAATGGGTCATGGGACGATGATTATTTGCTCTATCCCTGTGTCATATACAATGGATCAGAGTATGAGATGTGGTATGCTGGAGATAATGGCTCCGGTAGCGATCAGATCGGCCATGCTACCTCTGATGATGGGATCGATTGGGTCAAGGATGATGATAATCCTGCTCTAACAGGGTCTCCTGGTGAATGGGATGCCACTGGTGTGCAGGCATCCAGCATCCTGTTTGATGGGAGCAGCTACCAAATGTGGTATCATGGGATAGATGCAGGCGATGTGCATGGCATCGGCTATGCTACTTCTTATGATGGGGTCATTTGGGTCAAATATTCTAACAATCCTGTCATGGTTCTATCTCAGACCTGGGAGGGAAACGAAGTGATCACGGGTCCTTCAGTCCTGTTTGACGGTACAACATATGAAATGTGGTATTTTGCTAATCTTAATAATCTAGGTATTGGCTACGCGACCTCTGATGATGGGATCAATTGGAATAAATATGAGAACAACCCTGTCTTTACAGGCACACCTGGAGAATGGGACCTTTTTGCCGTAAAACCGGAAGTAATTTTTGCCAACAATTTATATCATATGTGGTATACTGGAGCCACACAGGCAAGTCCTGCAAGTGGAACCTGGCACAAAGGCTACGCAACGTCTGATGATGGAATCAATTGGACTAGATATGCGGACAACCCGGTCCTGATGTGTGGTCCTGAGGCTTATGATAGTCTAGGTATATGGGAATCTTCTGCCATCTATGAAGATGGTGTTTTTCATTTGTGGTATGCAGGGCGACCCTCTTCCAATTCTACCATTAATTATGCCACCTCAAGTACAGTATCAGTTAAGAACACAGATATAGTAAACCCGAATCAGTTTCAATTATATCAGAATTATCCAAATCCCTTCAATCCTACGACCAGTATTAGATACGAATTGCCCGTAGAGTCAAATGTTCGTTTGACTGTTTTCGATATCCATGGTCGACAGATCACTATCTTGAGTAACAGGGTTCAACCAGCAGGTAATTATACAGCACAATGGAATGGTATAGATATTTCAGGCAATCTCGTAAGCACTGGTATGTATATCTGTCGTTTTCAAGCTGGGTCACATAGCAAGACTATTAAAATGGTATATTTGAAATAAATCTGATAGCACAGCTAAACAAATCATCCAGGAAATTCCTGGATGATTTGTTTCAAGACCCTGTCGAGAGACCTGATATATAATAAGAGTTATTCCTCGGAGAAGCTGACTTTATTATACCAGACTGCTAATGTCCGCCCTCAATTTTGTAGTCTAATTCACCGGCCTTTATGGCAATTGTCAGCTGGTTTTCTTCAGGAGGCAGGGGACAGGTTGCGTATGGTGAAAAAGCACAGGGCATGTTATATGATTTATTGAAATCAATAAATGTTTTTCCATCTTTATCAACGGCAGGAATCACAAGAAATCTCCCTGCACCATAGGTACTTAAACCATTGGTAGCATCTCCAAAAATAATGAAGTAGTTCTCATCACCAGGATCAGCAAGTGGAGTTAGCCTGAGCGCTTTTCCATTTATTTCAAAATGTAGGATACCTGGGGTAGAGCCGGGACTGGTGTCGCCGAGAACATTCACAATATCAACTGTCCTGAGGGTGTCGAAAGTTTCCAGCGTGGCAGGAACTCTCCAGCTGCTATCGATGGGAAATAATTCCGTTGGCACGAAGTTCACATAATTGGGGTGTTGGGAATCTCTAAGACGAACACCGACACGATCACCCCTCTGAATGATGTACCAGCTGAGATTATCCCAGGTGAGAATATCTGGTTCACCATCGCTATCCTTTTTAAGATCACTTTTAGTGATAAGCGAGTCGTGGAGGAAAATATGAATGCCATCAGCCACATTGATTGATACACTATCACCCTCCAAATGCAAAACACCCATGTAGTCTGGAACGCTTTCACCAGGATATACGAGATCATTCTCAATATCACTCCCAAATAGATTGTCGCCATTTTCCAGCCAGAAGAGACCTGATAGGGTAAGCCAACCCGTGGGTTGGTTGAGTCGTTCGTTTCTGGTTTGATGCCAGATACCGATCTGTTTTTCGTATTCAATTATTTTCCCTGCTGGGGCAGGTGGCGTTGTGACGCAGGCAGATAGGAAAAATAAAATTGACAGTAGATATAATTGAATTCTCATGAATGCTCCATTGTGTATTTATCAACAACTTCAGGTGGGAAAATAATTTATTCTGCTATCGAGACAATCAACTTCAATAGATAAACATCAACTGGGGGTAGGAAGTCACCAGTACTTTTTTTGACACATATTGCATGACCAACCCATTAAATGTTCCATATAGGATAGTTTTGGTTCCATCTGTGACAGTATTTCTTCACGTTGTGGGTTAATCTTATGGGAAGTTTTACGAAGAAATCAGAGTTTTAGGAATGACTCTAAGGGGAGTTTTATTAATTACCAATTATGTAACTCTTTGATGACAGCAGATTTATTTTAGATTCATTCTACCAGGCAGTACAATTGGCTCTATATTTTTCTGACTTCGGTCTAAATACAAAATTCTGAATTGAGCTTCGGCTTAAATAGATTTAAAAGTTGAAATGCAATTATCTGAGAGGTCAACCTCTCTAATCCCGACATCATACATGAGGAGGTCTCATGGGAAAACCTGGAAAACTGTTTGTTATAATTCTGACTGTCAGTGGACTGTTCTCTTGCTCCGTCCAGAAAATGGCAATCAACTCCGTGGCGGATGCAATGTCGGGATCAACTTCAGGTGTATTTGCCTCAGATGATTTACCTGAGTTTGTAGCCGAGGCAGTCCCCTTTGGACTCAAGTTGAATGAAGCCCTGCTGGAACAAACACCTGAGCATAAGGGATTACTCCTGGCTCTCGCTTCGGGATATGCTCAATACTCCTATGCTTTTGTGCAACTCCCCGCTGATACATTGACCCCCTGGAATTCAAAACGGTCCAAGGAATTAAAATCATACGCAAAGAAATTGTATCTCCGTAGTCGCTATTATGCCTTCCGGGCCATGGAAGTCGATTCACCCGGTTTTAAAATGAGAATCTTTGAGCAACCTGAGGTCGTACTGGCTCAAATGACAGTTGAAGATGTGCCCACACTCTACTGGCTAGGACTCTCCTGGGTAGGAGCCATTTCCATTACCATGACAGATCTGAGCTTATTGGCTGAGCTGCAATATGCTGAGAAGGTTCTTCTGAGATGTCTTGAATTAGATGAGAGCTATGGGGAGGGAGCTCTCCATGAATTCTTTGTAACATATGATGGTAGCAGGAGTGAAGCCATGGGCGGAGGTGCTGAAAAAGCAAGAGCCCACTATGTCCGTGCTTTGGAATTAACCGAGGGCAGGAAGGCAAGTCCACATGTTGCACTGGCTACCACCGTCGCCATACAAAACCAGGATCTTGAAGCTTACCGAGGTTTGCTGAGTCAAGCGCTGGCTATTGATGTCAATGCCTATCCTCAGTACAAGCTTGAAAACACGATTGCCCAGAGAAAAGCCCATTGGTATCTCAAAAATGAAGGTGACTACTTTTTGATTGATGAAGAAGATGAAGAGGATGATTAATATGCGAATCAACAGAGCTGTCTTAGCGATTACAATGATGACAACCCTGGTCTGGTCACAGACAGTAAAACTAGGCTCATTAGCACCTGTGAATTCGCCCTGGCATGAAACCATGTTAACGCTGGGAGAGGATTGGTCCAAAATTTCTGACGGTGAGATAAAAATGAAACTGTACGCCGGTGGCATTCTTGGAGATGAAGCTGATATGGTTCGCAAAATGCGAATTGGACAATTGCACGCCGCTGCCCTCACCATCGAAGGACTAATGTACATCATCCCTGAAATGGATGTATTACGCATGCCAATGATGATTCAAACTGATGCCGAACTCAACCATGTCCGTGATGAGTTATCTGAATATTTGATTGATTTACTGGAGAAACGGGGTTTTATACTCCTATCCTGGAGCGATGCAGGTTGGGCCCGTCTCTTTACCAATGCGCCAGTGATTTATCCTGAAGATCTCAATAAAACGAATCAGATCATTTTTATCTGGGCCGGGGGCTCAGGCAAACGAGGTTGGATGGATGCCGGGTATAATGCAGTTGAAGTCGCAGCACCAGATATATTTATGTCACTTCAAACGGGTCTCATCACGACTCTGACCACAACTCCCATCATCGCACTGAGCTATCAGTGGTTCCCAGCAGTTCCTTTTGTTACTGATTTGAAAGCGGGTCCTTTGCCTGGCGCGATCATTATTACCAAGAAAAAGTGGAATAAAATCTCTAAAGAATTGCATGCACCGCTTTTGAAAAAGTCTGGGGAACGAGGGTTGGCACTTTCCAAAGAAGTTGTAGGTCTTGAAATAGAGGCCATGAAAGTCATGCAGGAAAATGGACTCACTTTAACTCCCGCTCCTGAAGATGCGAGAGCTGCGTGGTTAGAAATGGTGGAGACCCATATGTACCCTGAGATCTTTGAGAAGGAAGTACCGGAGGAACTCTATCTACAAGTGAAGGGTATTCTGGAAGCGTTTCGCAGCAAACCAAAAGAATAGGTCATTATGAAATTCTGGTCACGTGCTAATGGATATATTGCCAATGTAGAGAACATTGTTCTCGCTCTATGTCTATTCCTCATGGCCGCATTTCCAGTTCTGGAGATTATTTCCCGCACCATTGGGGCCTTCGGGATATCAGGATCCACGGATTACACTCGTCATCTCACACTTATCGTTGGTCTCCTGGGCGCGATTATTACGAGTCGTGAGGGGAGCCATTTAAGCATCAATGCAGTGATGGAATATATCCCTCCCCACATTCGCTCTGAAATGATAGCATTTGTCAAGGGGGTCACCATCGCAGTGTGCATTGGTTTGACCTATGCTGGTATCTACTTTGTACAGGTAGAATATTATTCCCCCACGATGGTGGGTCAGACAATACCCATCTGGATGGTCCTTGTCATTATTCCTGTGGGTTATCTGGGTGTGGCCTTGAGAGAACTCACAAACATCGGTAACCTTCGAACGCGTTTTATTGCCTTAGGTGTGGCAAGTATACTCTCCATTTTTGCCTGGTGGGCATCTCCTGAATTATTGTCTAGTCTTATTATTCCAATCGTGATTGGTTTTCTGGCAGCCTCAATATTCGGTCTACCCATTTTCGCCTGGATCGGGGGGATTGCCCTTGTGCTTTTTTTAGCTGAAGATATTTCTATCGCAGCCATCTCTGTGGAAACCTACCGCATAGTGGCTTCACCTGTTTTGCCCACCATACCTCTCTTCACGTTGGCTGGATACATGTTGGCTGAAGGGGGCGCCAGCAAACGGATAGTGGAATTATTCAAGCATTTGTTGGGATGGCTCCCGGCTGGACCAGCCATAGCTACCGCATTTGTGTGTACATTTTTCACCACATTTACAGGCGCTTCTGGGGTCACAATATTAGCCGTGGGTGGGCTGTTATTACCCGTACTCCTGGCATCAGGATTTAATAAAAGCTTTGCGGTTGGTCTGGTCACAGCCACTGGCAGTCTCGGTTTGCTTTTTCCACCTGCTTTACCCATCATTTTTTACGGTGTCATTTCCCACACACCCATAAATCAACTTTTTCTCGCAGGAGTGGTACCAGGTCTGCTGCTTCTGGCTGCCGTTTCCATATATGCCTGGTATAGAAGTTCCAACATGAACATCAAAAAACTTCCCTTCAATAAAAAAGCTGCCTGGCAGGCCATTATGCATGCCAAATGGGAAATATTGATTCCGGTTATTGCTCTGGGAGGCATTTTTAGCGGCATCATGACTCTGGTTGAGACTGCAGCTGTAGTAGTTGTATACATCCTGATCATTGGTGTGCTTGTGCACAGGGATATACGAATCCGGGGACATCTACTAGGTATCACTGTGAAGAGTGCTACCCTTCTGGGAGGTATTCTCATAATCCTGAGTGTGTCGATGGGCTTTACCAACTATCTGGTGGATGCCGAGATTCCAACTCGAGCGAGTGAGTGGGTGGCAGCCAATATCGATAGCAAAATTACTTTTCTGCTCTTCCTCAATCTATTCTTGCTCATTGTGGGTTGCCTCATGGATATTTTCTCTGCCATCATGGTAGTGGTACCCATTATCATTCCCATGGCAGCCGTCTTTGGAGTGCACCCCCTACATCTTGGTATCATTTTTCTGGCCAACCTGGAACTTGGTTATCTTACTCCCCCTGTGGGGATGAATCTCTTCCTCTCAGCTATTCGTTTCGAACGACCTTTACCCCAGGTGTATAAGGACACTCTGCCCTTTTTCATTCTACTTCTGGTGATGGTCCTTGTCATCACGTATGTACCTGGGTTGGTGCTCTGGTTGCCCGGGGCCAATTAATCAATCGAACTTTCAACTGGACCATTCCTGCCTCTGAAGAATGATAGGGATTTGAAACAATTCACCACAATAAACCGATAATGAAACCACAGAACCACTCAGAAAATGCCATACTGAATGGCTTGAGAGGTTTGTCTGTGATGATGATTCTTACTTATCATTGTTTCATGCTCCCTGTGTTGGTGCATTACAGAAATAAACCTGAATTGCTCCACCAATACCTGGCTGGGATTCCGAATTTTCTACAATTTATTTTTGGTTTTGACAAGGCAGTCGACATATTTTTTATACTGAGCGCTTATCTCTTATGCAATCAATTGCTGAAGGAACTCAATGCAACTTCTCGGATCAATTTCAGATTTTTTTATATCAGAAGAGCGTTCAGAATTATGCCTATCTTTCTATTGGCTCTTTTTCTCTATTCAATCTTTGAAACAGACCTATATCCAAAATTAATTCATAATCTTCTCTTCATTGATAATTTCTATCATGACTCCATTGTCAAGGTAGGGTGGAGTCTATCCATTGAAGTTCAATTCTATGCAATGCTTCCATTTATTCTTCTCTTCCTTTATAAATTTAAAAACTATAGGGGCTTCATACTCGGTATTCTATTCCTAACCTCTCTGGCTATTCGTTATTTTATCTGTCTCGGCCATCCTGAATTGACTAGTGTGACTTGGATCGAACTGCTGAAAAATCCAGACCATGTTTTTGATGCAATGACTAAAATATACACTCCAAGCCATGCTCGTTTTGGACCCCTGATTTTGGGGATGGGCTGGGCTTTCCTGGATAACAATAAGAGGATGATTGAAAGATTAAAACAAATTCCAGTAGGGGTTAACTGGATTATTTTGGGGTTATCGGTCTCATTGATAATTCTGACCTTACAGTTCCCTGCCTACCGAATGGATTCATGGGTTTATGAGTATTTCGGTACGGAAATAAACATTTGGTGGCTCACGCTACATCGTAACCTTTTTGGAGTAGCAGTAATGGGCTTGGTAATTCTTCTGAATTATAAAATAGTACCAGGAAATGCTGGGAGATATCTTTCAGGGTTATTATCCCACAGATTCTGGCGTATCCCGGCCAGGTTATCATTCCCCATGTATTTATTCCAATTTCCCATCATATTTGTATCAAGTTTGATCTTATTCTGGACGACTGATTACACATCCATATCACATTTTAGATTAACAGATATATTTTACATTTTTGTGATCGCCACATCGATAACTGTAACCATTTCTATACTATTGCACAGATTTATAGAAATGCCTATGATTCGAATAGGAAAATCTTTAACGGACGGGACATAAATTAAAAAGGAGCCATCTGATAATAGATGACTCCTTCTTTATAATCGGTAGTTACCAAAGAGGACGTATATTTAGGCAACTACCTCCGCTGTATTATATTTTTCCATTACTTCATGTAAGCGATAAGCCTGGAGCATAAAGGTCTCCAGCCTGGCTTCGATGACCTGAGGGAAGGGATTTCCATCACTTTCAACGGCCAGGAAGGGCAAGTGGGATACTTCTTCCATCACAGTTTTTGTCATGTCATCATGACGGTGTTTCAGGATATGCTCCTTGCCCATTTTATTGTTTAGTACCGCTTCGCTCAGTCTATTCGGCATACAACCGAAAGGACCAATAGCGATGGCTCCACAAAACTCAGTTCCCACTTCAGCCAAAGGACCACCAGTAGTAACTACTGCTTCTCCAGGGAGTTTTGGTGAGATATAGGGTTTAGAAGCTTCGATGACATGATCGATATTGATAATCCTTTTGATATACCAGCCAGATGTTTCCATGATGGTCTTGATGGAACGTTCTCCACGGGACATGATGGAGTTCTTCAGTCTAGTTTTCATTCTGGTCATTCCACTAGCACCAAACATATGCTCTTTGTTCATTACGAGCCAATCAACGTAGTGGACCCACTCATGTAGTGGAGCTACATGCGAAACAATGCCGTTTTGGGCCATACGCTCCGGTAGCCACCGTCTTGAAATACCATCCTTGCGGACGTATATTTCTCCAACAATTAGTACATGGGGGAGGGTATGAAGATCTTTAATTTGCTCTATTTGCTGAAGATCACTAGCAGCTTTTTTGATGGCTTCAAAGAACGTCTTTTTGCCACCCTCAAGTCCGGTTAGAACCTCTCTCCAAATTTCGTTTAATCTGGCAATGCCCTGCTCTGGATCTTTTGCATTTACCAGCATGGCATGACGCATATCCTCAAAAATATCTGAGACAACCACACCATAATATACCATGAGGGTGGTTCGTTGTCCCAAACCACCATAGCCATCTGAACTCGATGTAGAGAGAAAGGCTACGTTTTTAAATTTCTGTTTTACAACCAAATCCCGCATGAAATCCTGATATTGACCAAAACGACAGGGACCGTTTGCTGTGGGATAAAAGAAAACCGTTATTTCGTCGTCTGGTCTTTCATCTTCCAGATAATGAATATAGCCACCTGTGGTGAGCTGGAGCGGGAGACATTCCTTACAGGATGAATTACCACGACCGGTCTTGAGTTCCTCCTCATTCGGGGGACGTAGCGTGTGACTGTTTATCCCTCGACTGGTGAATGCGGCCGCAATTGCAGGTGAACCATATTCACTCATGGAAGCAAAAACTACTTTAACTCGCTTGTCAAAAAGAGAAACTTCTTCACCATCTGAAGTGGTGATTATGAAATTGCCATCTTCAAAGCGTGATTCAGCCTTGACGAAGTCATCTTGCTCTTCTTCAGGTGTATCTCCCCGGCTTTTTAAAATCCGATATCGAGCCACAATATCAAGGAAGGCTTCAATACGGGTTTCAAGCCCGGCGTCAGCAGTATGATTGTCAAGTTCCAGAGTCAATGAGGGTTTGGTACCCATAATGCTACGGAAATATCCAACAACAAATGAATCGGGTCCGCAGGAGAAATTGGTTATAAACGTACCAAATAGTTGAGGATGTGCCTCTACGATTGCTGCACCCTTGAGGTTTATCTGACCCATGCTCCAATACATATGATCACGAATTTCAGCCTCTTTCAGATCGAGGAAATCAACAGGGATCAATTTATATCCCCTGGATGCAAATTTATGAGGAATTCCTTTATTGGCTTCGGGCATGAAAGCATTATAAGGTCGCCCGAATAGCACGATCCCCACTTGATCTGGATCCTGCTCCAACTCTTCGAGAGTCGACTTGCCCATCTCCAGCATCTCAGCATGCATGGCTTCTTGAATCACCATTGCTTTTTGGTAGGCTTTTTGAAGTCGGCTTTTTGATATCCCAAGTTGTTTTCCTAATGACTGAAATCCATCACTGGGATCGTCCTGCCCGTAACCTAGCTGCATGGCCGGGGTGAGGATGACAGGTCCGTCGTTTGCCAACTGCGATTCAAAGGTGCTGCCCAGATAATAGGGTTCACCCTGAACCAGAGGACAGGTTGTTGCATCTTTGAACCCGTTTTCCACTGATATTTTCCGAACATGGGGCAAAAAGAGGTAGTCCAACTTCATGTCGATCAAGTTCTGAAAATAGCCATGTGAAATTTCTGCAGGGTAACAAAAAGGGGCTGCACATTGATCAACACCACTTTGTTCCACGGTCTCTGAAAGCACGGGTCGAATGCCAACCTCCTTAAAGAAGTTGGAGAAAAGGGGATAATAAGTTCCTGTGAGGAAAGATCTGGAAATCCCTACTGTGGGGGCATCTTCAGGTAGATCACTCACATCCGCTGCATATTTATGTAACACCAGATCCTGTCGCTTGATAACCAGATCATTTTCACCCGTATTGACGGTGATTTTCTTGCGAATATTATCATATAAGTTACAAGCTCCACCAAAGGGATAGGTCTTGCCTTCAATCACCATGCGATTCACTTCACAACCGATATCACACTTTTCTTTTCCACCAGCACAAATGAAGGAAGCCTTGCTACCTACCTCACGCTGTATAAGTGTTTCCAGGTTGAAAATCTGTTCATCCATGAGACCGGTGTCGATACGGCTTTTTACTTCAAGAGCCACACCATAAGAACCCATAAGACCTGGTTCAGGGGGAACAATAATTTCTTTGCCGGAGAGTGCGGCCATGGCGATAGGCACAGCTCGATTATAGCAAACGCCACCTTGCATAAAGACCTTGTTTCCTACTGGGCGAGGACCTTTCACTCGATTCACATAATTCAGGCAGATTGAATATACTAAACCGGCAACGACATCTTCTTTGGGAATACCTTCATGGTAGGTGTTTTTAATATCTGAGGATATAAAAGCTGCACACTGATCATTAAAATTCGGTGGTTTGGTACCCTTCATGGCCCAACCAGCAATATCTTCCATCTCAATATTGAGTGTCTCTTTGGCGGACTCTTCCAGGAATGATCCAGTCCCTGCTGAGCAGGCCTCATTCATGGCATAATCACTGGCCACTCCATTCGTGAGATAGGTATACTTTGCATCTTGGCCACCAATTTCGAAGATCGTCTCAACGCCTTCATCGAAATGAAGAGCAGCTACTGCATGGGCAATGATTTCGTTGATAACCCCTTCTGTCAGGGCATGCAATCCGGCAATTTTACGGCCCGACCCAGTTACGCCCAAACCCCGTATTACAATATTTGTTCCATCAAGTTCATCCAGGACAGCCTGATAGCACTCTTTGGAAGCACCTACGGGATCACCATTGGTGCGGAGATATTCACTAGCCACAATTTTTAAATCAGATTCCCTCAGAGCCACTATTTTGGTTGTGGTTGATCCCACATCCAGACCGAGAATACAGGTATCACCATCATTCGCAACCCCACGATCCAACTCGACAAAATTCACCTTGTCTTCAAAAAGTGAAAGGGCTTTATGGAAATCGAATTGAGAAGATTTTTTCGAGAAAAGATTTTCCAGATCAACTTTATGACCGTTCTTCAAATCTGACGCATATACAGCTGCTCCCAAAGCCTCAAAATAGGTGGCTTCCTCGGGGATTTCCAAATTCTTGATACTCGTTTTGAGATAGTCCATCATGACATCGATCTGGGTGGTACCGCCGACGATCATGATGTCTTCTTTGGGAGTGTTTTTCAGGAGTTCCAGAATCTTACTGGCCATCATTTGGCTGAGACCGGCCACGACCTGTCCTTTGGGAACCCCAATATTGGTAGCGTGGGTACAATCACTCTTACAAAAAACTGAACAGCGGCCTGAAACGACATGGGGGGTTTCACCCTTGCCAAATTCAATGGCTTCTTCCATGTTTACACCCATCCGGCGGGTCTGCTGTAGGAAAAATTCTCCAGTACCGGAAGCACACTTGTTACCTGTAAATACTTTGGAAATTTTACCAGCCTTATCGAGTTGGTAAACCATAAAGGTTTCACCACCTGCACTGATAATGGCGTTATAGTTTTTCTTATCTTTATTTATGAATTTTAAGGCAAGTTCGGCAGCCTGAGGCTCTGAAATGGTCTCAAGATCAATAAGTTCCTTGAATCGGCGACCTGTAACAACAACGGCGTCAAACTGTTCAACATCAATTTCATTTAATAGTTTGGTGATGACCGCACGGGGATTGCCCTCATGAGGTTTAGAGAAAACATCTCCAATAGTCGTACCTTGATCATTTTGGTGGAGGTTCACTGATGTGATGGTAGAGGCTCCAGCACAAATACCCAGAAATTGCTGCATCAATATTCCCTTTCGAAATGTAAACCGTCAATTTTTAGTGTGTGGGTAGAATAGTGTTTACTTCAAACACAAAGTCAGAAAATAATGATCATGCACTACTCTTATATCACCGGGACTGTTACCAGTACCTGTAAAAGACCACACCCCGTATATGCCTCAACTGGAGACACAATGTATTAAGTCTTTGGAACTACATTTTGAAAACGTTACCACAGCTTCAGTATTCGGTATCTGCAACGAAAAAGTATAAGAAGTAATCTAAAATAAATTAGTAAAAGTTCAATGAATTAGAAATTGCATTCTAGGTTAAATCAGGCCACTTTAGGCTTATCAATAAATTTAGTATCAAAGGTTTATAGTGAATCCTAAAGAGAATAAAAAACGTGTTTTGGTAGTTGAAGACGATGAATCCATCGTCGATTTGTTGACAATCCATCTTGAAGATCTGGGTTTTGAAGTGATCTCAGAAGATCATGGAGAGCTGGGTCTGGGAAAAGCACAGGCTGAAGATTTTGATCTGATTATCCTGGATATCATGTTGCCGGGGTTGGATGGCATGGAGATTTGCAAGCGCATCCGTATGGAAGATCGACTGACACCTATCATGATGCTCACTTCACGCTCTGAAGAACTGGATAAAGTTCTGGGCCTAGAGCTGGGTGCTGATGAATACATCACAAAGCCCTTTAGCATTCGTGAATTTATAGCGCGGGTAAAGGCCATCTTTCGGCGTATGGAAGTTGATGCCGAGAGTTCCCTCCCCAAAGATGTTGCCACTTCGATCAAAATTGAAACATTGGATATCGATAGTGAGAAGAGACGGGTCAGCGTGGCTGGTCAATCCATTGAGCTTACGGCCAAGGAGTTTGATTTGCTGTATCTTTTCGCAAGTCATCCAGGCAAAGCCTATTCCCGCCAACAACTGTTGGATCTGATCTGGGGGTATCAATTCAGTGGATATGAGCATACCGTCAATTCACATATCAATCGCTTGCGGGCAAAAATTGAACAGGATCCAGCCAATCCCCGCTACATACAGACGGTCTGGAGTGTTGGGTATCGCTTTACAGATCTAGATGAGTTGGAACTATGAGACGCTTCTTTCAGTCATTTTATGGCAAGCTAACTTCGGTATTTCTACTGGTTCTCATATTCATGGGTATCAGTCAGGTTGTAATTACAACTCGCTCATTTATAAATTTCAACCAGGAAGTTGATCAGCGCTTAAATCTCAACCTGGCCAGAGACATGGTCTTTGAGCTCAAGCCTGTTCTGGATGTAGCACTTCAATCCCCGCAAATTGGTGAACGTATTCACTATATGATGGTGATGAATCCTAAAATTGAAATCTATGTGTTAAACTCGAATGGTAAGGTGTTGGCTTTTTATGCTGAACCAGGTAAAACCATGGTTGCTGATTCTGTTGATCTGGATCCAGTCTATCAATTCCTGTTGCAAGCCGATCATGCACCCATTTTGGGAAGTGATCCCAGGCAACCCGGTAAATACAAACCCTTCTCGGCGGCTGAGTTAGAGTTTGAAGATGGATCAAAAGGATTTCTCTATATCATTATAGGGGGCCAGCAGTATGACTCGACCTTTGCCTTTTTCGAAGAGAGCTACATAATTCGCACAATGATCAATGGTCTGCTAATAACGGTACTGTTTGCAGGCATCATTGGGCTGATCCTATTTGCTATTCTGACCAAACGTTTACGGGCGATCTCAGAGATTGTCACCGAATTTGAACAGGGTAATCTCGAACATCGTATAGATGTATCAACGAAGGACGAATTTGGACAACTTGGTCATTCCTTTAATAGTATGGCCGATACCATTGAAGCCACCATTGAGAAACTGAGACAAAATGATACCCTTCGTCGAGAACTGATTGCCAACGTTTCTCATGACTTGCGCACGCCGCTTGCCTCCATTCAGGGCTATGTAGAAACCATCCTGATGAAATCGGATATGGAAGAGGATCGCAAACTTAAATATCTCGGTGTTATTCTAAAAAATACCCAAAGCCTGAGTAAGCAGGTCAATGAATTGTTTGAATTGTCCAAGCTGGAAGCCAAACAGATCCTCCCTGAGCAGGAACCTTTTTCAATAAATGAGTTGGCCCAGGATGTGTCTTTGAAATTTAAAACTCAGATAGAAGCTCATGGCTTAGAGCTTGTGGACAACATTCCCCACAGCTTACCTCCAGTGATTGGAGATATTGCCATGGTGGAACGGGTCATCTCCAACCTGATTCGCAATGCATCTGAATTTACTGAATCTGGTGGAAGCATAATGCTAGATATAAAACAGCAGGGAAATTCTGTATCGATCAGCATTGCGGACACCGGTCAGGGTATTAGCCCAGATGACTTGCCCCATATTTTTGATCGCTTCTACACAGGAGGCAAGAAAACTGTCAAGGGATCCACCAGTACGGGTCTGGGTTTAACCATAGCTTCAAAAATGATTGAAGCTCATGGTGAGGTCCTTCAAGTGGAGAGCGAATTGGGAAAGGGAACCCGCTTTCACTTTAGTCTACCTGTTGCTTAGTCCAGTTTATGCTTATTCATATTCTCTAACGAAGTACGTGCGGAGCATGCTTCGCACGTACTTCTCCTTGAACCAACACCCATTATATCTGCAGACTTTACACTCATTTGATGCCCGCGTGATACTTCCGTGATACCCACTTGGTATCTTGGCCCAGGTCAAGAAAACCAACGGTAACTAAACAAGGAGGATACCATGATTCAAAAAATGACCCTGATAGGAATGACACTACTGCTGATTGTTGCATGCGATACGTCGACGAATGAACCGCAAATTGAAGGGGATTTCAAAGTCACTATCGAGAATATTGCTGAAGCAAAAAGCTATTCCGCCAGCGGAGCGTTCAACACTCCAGTTGGTGCAACAGCTCCAGCACCTATTTTTCCCGGTGAAGCTTATGAAGTGAGCTTTAGTGCTGCACCAGGCAGCAAATTATCATTTGCCACTATGTTCGTTCAATCAAATGATCTTTTTTATGCACCCGACGGTGAAGGAATTGATCTTTATGATAGTATGGGTGACCAGATTGTTGGTGATATCACCAGTCAAATCATGCTTTGGGATGCAGGTAGTGAAGTCAATCAGGAACCAGGTCTTGGTTCAGATCAGGCTCCACGTCAAGCTGGTGCCAACACGGGTGCTGTTGATTCAGACAATACCGTCCGTCTCGCCACCGATGATTTCTCAAATCTGCCTGCTGTTTCCGATGTTGTGAAGGTGACATTGAGCTCAACCGGCGATACAGGATTTACTTTGAGAGTTGAAAATGTTTCCAGCTCTGCTACCCTGATGACATCTGATGGTAACAGTCATGCTGTTCCACTGGCTCCTGGCGTATATGTCATTCACTCTGGCTCTGATGTTCTTTTTGATGCTGGTATGATGGATTATGGTTATGGTCTAGCGAATATTGCTGAAGATGGTGACCCAAGCGGATTGGCTACTATGCTGGCTACTGATACAGGTGTGACTCAGCTTTATGCCCCTGGTGTGTATGTGGTACATGAATCTGCCAACCCATTATTTACTGCAGAGGTAGCTGATCGAGGTGAAGGTCTTGAAGATCTGGCTGAAGATGGCAATCCTGGAAACCTGGCAGCCTCTCTTAGCTCATCTGATATGTATGCCACCAGTGGTGCCTTTGATACACCAGCAGGTGCTGCCGGTCCTGGCGCATTGGCTCCTGGTTCCAGCTACGAATTCGTACTCTCTGCCGTAGAAGGTGACTATCTCTCACTGGCCACCATGTTGGTCCAGTCCAATGATCTTTTTGTCGCACCTTCAGGTATGGGTATTGCTCTCTTTAATGAAGGTACCGCGATGACAGGTGATGTCACCAGCTATCTCAGCATTTGGGATGCAGGTACGGAAGTTAACGAAACACCAGGCGTTGGTCTGAACCAGGCTCCACGACAAGCTGGTGCTGGTGCGGGTATGGATGAAATGGGTCTGGTGAGGATGGTAGACGATATGTATGACTATCCTGCACTCAGCGAAATCATCAGAGTAACAATTACAGAGATATAGATCTCAGGAGATTAAGAATGCTTGGGGCAGAGGGATTTTCTCTCTGCCTTGCTCCTGGGGATTTGAAAGGAATTTGATATGCAGACCAAAAATAAAATAACTCTATCTATTGTTTTCAGTCTGATCCTTCTGGGATCAATTACTGGCCAGATTGTATCCAGAAATTCACCTCTTGCTGCAACCTATTATAAAACTGCCACCTTTGCTGGAGGTTGTTTCTGGTGTATGGAGGCCCCCTTTGAAGCACTGGATGGTGTGGTAGAAGTGATTTCCGGCTATTCCGGGGGTAGTGTGAGTAGTCCTACATACAAACAGGTGACCAGCGGGTTGACAGGTCATCTCGAAGTGGTCCAGGTGAGCTATAACCCACAGAAGGTGAGTTATGAGACTTTGTTGAAAGTATTCTGGCAGAATATTGATCCAACAGATGGTGGAGGTCAATTTGTGGACCGCGGATCACAGTACCAGACAGCCATATTTTTCCATACAGATGAACAGGCAAAATTAGCAAGAGCTTCAAAATCAAAGTTAGATGCCTCTGGTAAATTCAAAAAACGGGTGGCAACCGAGGTTATCCGATTTCAGCAATTCTGGCCTGCTGAAGATTATCATCAGGACTATTATCGCAAAAATGCGAAATACTATAATAGGTATAAGGTAGGTTCAGGTAGAGATGGATACATCAAGAAGACCTGGCAGGATGATAAGGAAGCGTTGAAAAAGTTGGGATATTTCAGCAAGCCCTCTCAGACCGAACTCAAGGCTACTCTGAATAGAATGGAATATAAAGTGACACAGGAATGTGGAACGGAACCCGCTTTCTCGAATGCCTACTGGGATAATAAAGAAGCTGGTATATATGTAGATGTAGTCAGTGGAGAGCCACTCTTCAGTTCTAAAGATAAGTTCAAATCAGGAACCGGCTGGCCCAGCTTTACAAGATCCATTGAAGACAAGAATATTGTTGAAGTTGATGATAAGAGCTTTTCCATGGTAAGAACAGAGGTCAGAAGCAAGAGCGGTGATTCTCATCTAGGACATCTATTTGATGATGGACCAGGACCTGAGGGGATGCGGTATTGTATTAATTCAGCTTCCCTCAGATTTATTCCCCTGGCTAGTATGGAGCTTGAAGGCTATGGAAAGTACATTGACCAAATAACGGGCAATAAATAGTGATTCATATTCTTACTTACGATCTAAACTATCAATCACGCACATAAAGGCTTCCATTCGGGAGCCTTTTTATTTTGCATGTAATATGAGAACAATTGTGAATTGGTGTGATTATTAACTCTTTACATTAACAAGGTATTATGACTATTTTGTAGGCAATAATCAGTAAAACCAGTTAGAGGGGGGTGGATCTGAAACTTTGTAGTCATATCGGTTTAAGAGTGATCATTCTCTTGCTGGGTCAACTGACACTTTTATCCGCACAACCACTTGCTCCCCGTTTCGAAAATTTTTCAATGGAAGAAGGTCTGTCACAAAGGTTTGTATTAGAAGTTTTGGTCGATTGTAAGGGGTTTCTTTGGGTCGCAACCGAGGATGGGCTGAACAAATATGATGGCTATGATTTTAAAACATTTAAACATGACCCTGCCGATCCGAATAGTTTGGGGGGTAACATCTTACGTCAGGCCCTGGAATCTCATGCCTATGGAGAGCACCACATGTGGGTCTGTACAGTAGGTGGTGGACTAAGCAGATTAGATCTTACCACAGAGAGATTCACGAATTATGTCCATAACCCCAACGACTCTACGAGTATTGCCAATAATAGTGTCTGGATTGTTGAGGAAACTCTTTTTAATGGGATACCAGAAATATGGGTCGGAGTAATGGGGCGTGGCCTTGATCGGCTCGATCCTAGAACTGGTAAATTCAAGCACTACAAACCAGGAAGTACTGTAACAGATCTCTTTTATGATAGTCAGGGTGTTTTGTGGGTTGGTACCGGTGGCAAAGGAGTAGGTCACTACAACCCAGAAACAGATGATATTACATTCTACACCCATAACCCAGAGGACTCATCAAGTCTCGCTGATCGGGGTATCTGGGATATGACGGAAGATCGTTTTGGCAATCTTTGGATTGGTACATTTGGATCCCTTGATCTAATTATTGATTCTCAGTACAAAAATGGAGATGTAAAATTTTCACACTTCTTTCACGATCCAATGGATCCGAATTCTTTTAGCGGGCCATCTGTAGAATATCTCTTCGAAGATTCACCTGGGAACTTATGGGTAGCAACCTTTGGTGGAGGACTCAACATACTGAACAGGGATACCGATAACTTTAGTCATTACATTCACAATCCAGACAACCCATTTAGTATCGGAGCAAATTCAATTTACTCAATTGCTGAAGATCATTCAGGTACTCTCTGGTTTGGACACCAAAATGGCATAAGCAAATGGGATAGTCAAAAAGCACCATTTAAGCTATATGACTATGTTGCTGGTCAAAATACTGGACTTGGAAATAAATGGATTACGAGTGTCATTTCAACGTGGGAGAATGACGAGGAAATACTGTGGCTAGCTACAGTTGGGAAGGGCGTTTGCCGATTTAATAGAGACACTGGCGAAACTCGCTGGTTCCAACACGATAGGAACAACCCCAACTCCCTTGCAGATAATTCAGTGTTGAGCATGATGCAGCCGAATGACAAAACGCTATTCTTTGTGACATGGGGTGGGCTATCGCAATTTGATATTCCCTCTGAAACTTTCCAGACGCATTACTTATATCCAAATCCAGAAAGTGATTATAATGAAGAAGTGATGATGACAAGCCACCTCGGACCAACGGGAAGAGTATGGGTTGGTGTAATGAATCACATTGCTGAATTTGACTTCAAAGCAAATCGATTGAAGAGTATTGATAATACCAGAGCGTATGCTTTGCATGAGACCATCCATAATGGAAAGTCTTATTTGTGGGGAGGATCATTCAATTTTGGCTTGGTAAAATTTGATCTGGAAGATGGAGGCGAGACTTGGTATCTGCATGACCCTGAGGATAGTACGAGTATCTCAGACAATATGATTGAAGCTCTATTTAGCACCAGTCATGAAGGGACCGATGTCCTCTGGGTGGGGACGATGAGTGGGCTTGATCGTTTTGATTATGAAACGGAGACGTTTAAAAACTATTCCATAAAGGATGGTTTACCTCATAACCATATCACGTGTATTGAGGAAGACGACAATGGCAATTTATGGATTACATCGAAAATTGGTCTGACACGCTTTGATCCTGTGAATGAAACCTTTAAAACATTTTGGAAAGAGGATGGCTTACCTGGGGATGGCTATGAAATGGAATCAATTCATATCAATTCCAACTCTGAGGTATTTGTGGGAGGGAGCAAAGGACTGGTCTCCTTTTACCCCGACAGCATAAGATCAAACCCCCGTCCACCTAATGTGGTCCTTACTGATTTGAAACTATTCCATAAGACTGTGAAGGTAAAACCACAGGTTGACAATCAATCCAAAGGTGGATTTTTGCTCAATAAACAAATTGCATATCTGGATACGATTCAGCTTCCTCACTGGCAGAATATCATCACTATCTCATTTTCAGCTCTGGATTTTAGAAGTCCCCTCAAAAATCAATACGCTTATAAACTGGAAGAATTCGAGGATGAGTGGAATTATGTGGGTGCTACAACACGTGAAGCTACTTATACGAATCTTGATCATGGGAGTTACATCTTTAGAGTAAAAGGATCCAATAATGACGGCATTTGGAACGAAGAAGGAACTTCTCTGAGAATTATCATCTCACCTCCCTGGTGGGAAACTCAATGGGCATTCCTGGGATATTTCTTGGTTGTAGTAGGAATGATGGTGGCATTTTGGCGTTTTCAAGTAAGTCGAATTAAGCTTACTCATCAAGTTGAAATGGAACATCTGTCTGCTGAACATTATCACGAATTGGATGAACATAAATCACGATTTATGGCCAATATTTCCCATGAATTTCGTACCCCACTCACACTCATTCTAGGTCCTGTTAGTAATTTAATATCCCAGATAAAAGATCAGGAGATGCGAGCAGATCTTTCGCTGATCCAGAAGCAGGCGAAGCGGTTGCTTGAATTGGTGGTTCAACTACTGGATATATCCAAGGTTGACGATAATCGCATGATTCTCCAGGTATCTCAACAGAACATTGTGCCGCTACTGCGTGGTCTGGTACTTTCCTTCGGATCTTTGGCAGAACGCAATAAAATCGATTTGAATTTTGAGTCATCAGATGAGAATATCCAGATCTATGTCGAACGGGATGCCATGGTCAAAATCCTCAATAATCTACTCTCAAATTCATTCAAATTTACTGAGGTGGGGAACACCATCATTGTGGGGGTTAGCCAGAACAAAGAGTCACTATTGAGCAAGAATGGTGAAGTCATTATACGGGTTTCTGATACAGGTATTGGTATTCCTGAGAATCACCTTGCCAAGGTCTTTGATCGTTTTCACCAGGTAGATAATACTGAAACCAGACAATGGGGTGGGACAGGCATTGGACTCTCATTGACCAAGGAGTTGGTGGATCTTCACAGAGGAAGCATTACCGTTGAAAGTAATACTGACGTTGGCACCGTATTTACCATCCGCTTGCCCCTGGGGAAACATCATCTCGCAGCCCATGAAATCGTACATCCAGGAAATTTGGTCGAAACGGACATCCAGACTGACACCATTGAGTCTGATCAGGAAAATAGTCGTATTTATGTCGAAGCAGACAATGGCGAAGGTTTACCCATCCTCCTCATTGTAGAGGATAATGTGGATGTTCGCAATTATATCCGATCTTATCTGGAGAAAAGCTACCAGTGCCATGAAGCCGTAGATGGCCAGGACGGTCTCAATAAGGTTCGAGAGCTAATCCCTGATCTGGTAATCAGTGATATCATGATGCCGAAAATGAATGGGCTGGAGTTTTGCAGACATATGAAGACCGATGAGCGCACCAGCCATATCCCAGTGCTCATGCTTACAGCCAAGGCAGATATGGATAGCAAAGTCAAGGGTCTAGAAACAGGTGCTGACGCATATTTGACCAAACCTTTTGAAGCGATGGAGTTAAAGATTCGCATCAAGAATCTGATTGATCAGAGACAAGCTTTGCGGGAGCGTTTCCAGAGAGAATTCAGCCTTATCCCTTCGGATCTGGATATTTCATCCATGGACAGGCACTTCCTTGAACGGGCGGTTCAAGTCATCAGTGATCAGCTGGATGACCCAAATTTTAAGGTCGACAATTTTGCTCAAAAAATATTTATGAGTCGTCAGCAAGTAAACCGGAAGTTACGTGCGCTCTCAGGTCGTACGGCTGTAGAATTTATTCGATTGATCCGTTTGAAACGTGCAGCCATGCTATTGGGAAATAATCACGCGACTATTACTGAAATAGCCTACAAGGTTGGCTTCTCAAATCCTTCACATTTTTCCCGATCCTTCCATCAGGAATTTGGTAAAACTCCTTCTGCATTCTTAGCAGACCAAAAAAAGAACAATTCAGAATAAAAATTTCTGCCCCCCGTTTCTTTACAACCTTGTTCAGTTAAAACCCCCCAGAAATAAGCAAAATGTTCCATACAGGATAGGATTGGTTCCATCTGTGTTAGTCCATCACCCCTAGCATTATTAAAATTATCATGTTATTCAATATGACAATTTACGTGAAAAAAGGAGAGGAGAATCACGATGCTACGGAACTGGAAAACTTTGGTCAGCACGGTAGTCTTATTACCTGCCCTTGTTATAGGGCAACTCAAATGGGTCGACCATTCCGAAAACCCGGTTTTTATTAAAAATGGTGTACAGATTTGGGATTGTTTTGTGCTTGAGGTGAACGATACCCTCAAAATGTGGTATTCAGATGATAATATCAATTATGCCTGGTCCATAGATGATGGCCTGACTTGGACAGAATATGCCGCTAATCCTGTTCTAACTACTGGACCACCAGATTCCTGGGAATCTGTATGGCTGGATGTACCTCGGGTTATTTATGATGGGACCAGTTATTACATGTGGTACATGGGTGAAGAAGAGTTAGGGTTTGGGAAGGGGGGGTTAGCCACTTCAACAAACGGAATCGACTGGACAAAACATCCTGGTAATCCAGTCTTAAATCCTGGACCTGCAGGGAGCTGGGATGAAGGTGAAGCCATATTCGGTGCAGTTATTCATGACGGAACCCAGTATGTCGCATTGTACGCTGGCTCACCGGACAATGGCACTTCAATTAGCTGGTCAACCGGTAGAGCTACATCATCGGATGGAATCGTATGGGAGAAGGATCCTAACCCTATAATGACCGTGGATAATGGTGCCCTATTTGCAACTTCTCTACTTTTGTCAGATGGAGGGTATGAGGCTTTTTACACCTACGGTTTTGGTAATAATCAAAGTTGGAAGTTCGGCTATGCTACATCAGCAGACGGCATCGTCTGGGATCAAAATTACCCCACCCCACTCTTCATAAAAGGGGGGTTATATGTAGCATGTGTTTCAAAATCGGAGGATACACCCATCTATAGAATGTGGTATGGCTACAGGGATGGTAGATGGATCGATTATGCTGAATCCCTTATAGGGCTCGAAACTTTCGAGATTCTGCACCCCTACCTATCTACCGGGATTGATTCCCAAACCTTCAATATGACCTATTTGGGAGACGATACTAACCTCACCTTTCATGCAATTGTCTACGGTTCAGATAATACCGAAATCGCTGAAGTCGAACTCTTTGATGATGGTGCTCATGAGGACGGAGCTGCTGGAGATGGAGTTTATGGAGGTGGATTCAGTCCGAATAGTGAAGATATGTTCGATGTAGATTTAGAAGCTCAGCTTAACGGCGACTCTCTTATCACTTATGCTGATCAGGGTAGGTTTACAAATGCTGGTCCTCTGGTCTTTGATAGCATTACAACTGATTCTGATGATTGGCCGAATCCTGGGGAATTCTATGGCTTCACTTGTGCCCTGCAGAATCAGAGTGAAGTATATGATTTTACTAACGTGAGCGCCCGTCTGGTATGCGATGAGAACTGGATAACTGTTGCTACTCAAGACGCAGATTTTGGGTCCATCCTGCCAGGTGAAACAGCTGATATGCAAGGAGGAGATTTTTTCGGCATTAATATCGCAGATACAAATCTGGTTGAGCCCACTACGGTTACCCTCACTATAGAAATCTCCGAGGGATATACTCATTTTTGGACGGACAGCCTGAACCTGAGTATTACAATCCATCCAGTCGGGGTAGATAAAGAGATTGAACAGAATCCTAAACAATTCAGCCTAAACCAAAACTACCCCAACCCTTTCAACCCCATGACACGTATCACATATTCAGTACCTGAGAAATCTGAGGTACGTCTGGTCATCTATGACATCATGGGAGTTGAGGTTGTCGAACTCTTTAGTGGTACGAGGTTGACTGGCAACTATGAAACTGCTTGGTATGGTCTTGACCAGCATGGCGACCAGGTGAATACAGGTGTCTATTTTGCCCGTCTGGAAGCGGGTCGCAATGTAGATGTCATCAAGATGCTTTATCTAAAATAGGAACAATGGCTGGTAGAATTTTGTCCTCCACATAGCCATATCCATAGAGAAGCCCTCGCTCACTCTCGGGGGCTTCTGCTTTTATAAATATTTCCCCCAAATGCTGCCAAATGTTCCATATGGGATAGGATTGGTTCCATCTGTGTTAGTCTGCCACTTCTGAAATTGCTAAACTTGTATCAAATATTTCAGGAAGGGGACTAGCATGCGACTTTTGAAAGTAAACGTATTAACAACAATAGTGTTTTTGGGCTGGGCTTGGGGGCAAACCGCACCGGAGTTTGGACAAATCTGGCAAAAACCAACTCAAGAACCTCTGATCTACACGATTGGAGATTCAGGTAGTTGGAACTCTGATGCTGATATGTGGGACTGGAACTGGGGTCATGTACTTCAGGATGCCGATACCTTTAAACTGTACATTGGTGCTTCAGATGGATCTAATTTTAGTATTGGTATGTGGCATTCCATGGATTTGGAGTCTGGTTGGTCTGAATATAGTGGTAACCCTATCCTGGAACACTCAGCTACTGGTTGGGATTCAGTTCATGTGGGTGGACCTATGGTCTTGAAAGATGGTGATGTATATAAAATGTGGTACACTGGAACTAACCATGGTCCAACTCATGGGGGAGACAAGACCATCGGATATGCCACAAGTACGGATGGGGTGAATTGGGTAAAACACCCGGACCCATTAATCGACCCCTCATTGTTCGTAGAAGGCAGTGCATATGTCTGGTTGCGGAACCCTTTTGTTTTGCTTGAGGCAGATACATTTAAGATGTGGTTAGGTGTTTCAAGAGTCAGTCCAACCTATGAATCCATTCACTATGGTTACTCTCTGGATGGGATCGATTGGGTATTTCCTAACAATGGACCTGTCCTGGAACCCAAACCAAACAGATGGTTAGAAATACCCTCGGTGCAAAAGTATGGTGACCAATATGTCATGTGGGCTATGGAAGGAACTTATGACGACAACTTTCCCGCTGAAACTATCACAGCCCGTTCAACAGATGGTATTCATTGGCGCCGTGATCATCTCTATAACCCTGTTCTACGCAGGAATGCAGATGGCAATTTCGGTGAAACAGGTGTTGGGATATACGATGTAATCGAAACAGACGATGGTTATACAGCTGTTTATGGGGGCTGGGGAGGTGTAGCAGGAAATCATGTCGGATTGGCAGAATACTCTCCCACTATTGTTCCAGCTGGTGATGTTTCTGGTACCTGGACAAAAGCTGGATCGCCGATACGAGTTCAAGGTGAAATCACCATTCCTAATGGCGAGACCCTGACCATTGAACCGGGAACGACGATTGAATTCTTGGGTCATGATCCACTCAACGTACAGGGTCAACTTCTGGCAGTTGGAACCGAAAGTGAGTCTATTCGATTCATGGTTGATGACACCATGGGATTTGGCTCAAATGCTGGAAGTAATGGGGTTTGGGGGGGTGTCCGCTTTGAAGGAACCTCAGCTACAAATGATTCATCATTTTTGAAGTACTGTGAAATAGAGTATGCCAAAACCTTTGCCACTGGTCCAAATACGTTTGATGGACCACACGGTGGAGGTATGTACATTGAAAATTGCAGCAAGATTCGAATTGAAAAATGTCTGATCCAGCATAACAGAGCCATTGGGACGGTCGCTGGTGGCTATGCTGCTGGAGCAGGGATAGGAATCAATAATAACGCGAATCCAGAAATTGTTGGCAATCTCATCCAATACAATACCACTAGGCATTTGATAGAAAATGATCACGCCTCTGGGAGTGGGATAGTAATATATGATAGATGTGATCCATATATTGTCGGTAATACCATCCGCCACAATAGTGCTACGGAGGTCGGGGGTGGAGTGGCTATCTCAACTTCAAGTAATCCTAAGTTTTTCAACAATCTCATTGTGCAAAATGAATGCATTGGAAACAATGGTTCTGATGGTGCTGGCGGCGGTGTTGGTGTGACTTTCAACTCTCGTCCAGAATTTATCAACAACACTATCGCAGACAATACAGCAGGCTGGGCAGGTGGAATCTTTCTCAATAATGCCAGACCCATATTTATCAATTCAATTATTGCCAATAATCAGGATACCGATAATACGGATGCCAGGGGATCACAGATTGGAACCTATAACATGGGTGCCCAATCCCTGACCTTTCAAAATTCTTGTCTGGAGGGGGGGCCAACAGACATTAATTGGGATACAGGTACCGCAACCGTAAATTTCGAGGAAAGTCTCAGCATTGATCCTCAATTGACTCAGACTTATACCTTAAGTTTCAGCAGCTCACCCTGCTTAGGGGCTGGGACACCCAGCTGTACGATTGATGGGGTCACATACAACGCGCTTCCCCAGGATATATATGGGCATGTCTGCCCCGATCCTCCAGGGTCTTTACCGGATATGGGAGCCATTGAATCTGTCCTATCAGGGCATATTATTACCAGCGCCTGGGATTGGTGGGAATGGCCTGAAAGTCCCGTTTTCATGCCTGGAACGAATGGAACCTATGATGATGTATCCCTCATAGCACCTAATGTTTTGTTCCACGAGGGGCAATATCACATGTGGTATGCAGGATATGATGGAAATAGAATGCGAATTTGTCATGCTACATCCAGTACTGGCGTTGAGTGGACTCGTGATCCGGCCAATCCAGTACTCACCAGTGATCCCACAACCTGGCATGACAATGGTCTTAACACACCCAAAGTGGTGATTGTGGATGATGTATTTCACATGTGGTTCTTGACAAATGACAGAACGGGCCACGCCACCTCTCCAGACGGGATAGAGTGGACATTTTCGCCTGATCCGGTTCTGGAAGGTACTCTGGGAGAATGGGATTCGGATATAGCTGCCATTGCCGATGTGATTTATAAGGACTCCATATTCCATGCCTGGTATACAGGAGCAAATAATAATACCAATCGTATTGGCTATGCAACTTCAACCGATGGCATCGAGTGGGTTAAAGATGTGGACAATAATCCCGTATTTGGTCCCAGTGATGAAGGCTGGGATAGTGGCATGTTTTACGCCTCCTCGGTCATTTATAACGGTGGCTATTACTACATGTGGTATAGTGCTAAGGAAAACACGAATGGCAGCAGAATAGGTCGAGCCTCATCCTTAAATGGGATCAATTGGACTCGTACCACCGCTGCTGAACCTGAGATAGGCTATGGAGAGGCAGGCTCTTGGAATGATGAGGCTTCCTTCTATCCGGCCGCTCTTCTCCACCAAGGCAAGTACGAGATATGGTTCAATGGTGCACCATCGTCAACCAGTGGATGGAGGATAGGCTATGCTACCATGGAACCGGTGGCCACAGATCCGCAATATATTGAGATGCCTCAGAGCTTTATGCTGAGTCAGAACTACCCCAACCCCTTTAACCCCATGACCCACATCAGGTACTCGTTACCTGAGAACGGAGATATGCGTTTGGTCATTTATGATCTCCTGGGTAGGGAGGTGCTTGAGCTGGTGAATGACTTCAGAAGTGTAGGCAATTATGAGACGACCTGGTACGGTCTCGACCAACAAGGTAATCAGGTGAGCACAGGCGTCTATTTTGCTCGGCTTGAAGCTGGTCGCAATGTAGATGTCATAAAGATGCTTTATCTAAAATAGGATTATTGGCTAAAACACACTTTCCTCCTTTGGCCAATAGCATGACGAAGCCCCCGCCCACACTCGGGGGCTTCTGCTTTTATAAATATTTCCCCCAAATGCTGCCAAATGTTCCATATGGGATAGGATTGGTTCCATCTGTGTTAGTCTGCAACTTCTGAAATTGCTAAACTTGTACCAAATTTTTCAGGAAGGGGACAAGCATGCGACATTTAAAAGTATTCATGTTAATGACAATGGTGCTCATGGGCTGGGCTTGGGGGCAAACAGCACCGGAGTTTGGACAAATCTGGCACGACTCTGAACAGAATCCTACCTACAGAGAGTATCGTATTGATTCTACCTGGAATGAAGGTGGAATCGGTTTTACGACATGGGGTCATGCCATGTGGGATGGGGAGCAATACAGGTTGTACGTTTCACGAAGTGGACCACTGCCTGATAGGACTCACTCTATTGGAGTCTTTTTTACCTCAGATCTGGACTCAGCCTGGGTGCCTCATGAGAATAACCCAATATTTGAACCGAGCTCTAGCAATTGGGATAGCTCAGATGTGGCAACACCCATGGTGATTAAGGATGGTGACACCTATAAGATGTGGTACAGCGGATGGCATCCGGATGTGGATGATTGGCACATGGGGTATGCTGAATCAAGTGATGGAATAGCCTGGACTAGACATCCTTCACCTATCTTGAGTAGTGATGCAAATTCAGGATGGGATTCATACTGGGGGTTAGCACCTTATGTGATCAAAGAGAGCGATAACGACTACATCATGTATTACGCAGGTCAAAACGGCACTTCTTTTACATGGAAAATCGGGTGTGCCCATTCTACTGATGGTGTCAACTGGGCTCGGGAAGTAGAGAACCCCATCCTTGGCGTCGACGGTCCGTGGAGCACTAATTGGGTGCATATACCTGTGGTTAAAAAGATTGATGAAGAGTACATCATGTGGTTTGCGGGTGCAAAGGTGGGTGTAGACAGAGCCCAAATTGGAACGGCCATATCATCTGATGGTATTCATTGGAGAAAGGACCATCTCTACAATCCTATCCAGACTCAGGGACTACCTGGTGAGTGGAATGAGGTTGGATCTTACCCAGTTGAAGTATTCGAGGAGGATGGCGTCTATAAATTGTTTTATGGAGGTATCGATGAGAGCTGGGAATATGTAGGTTATGGTAATTCAGAATACAATCCAACTATTGTCCCTGCGGGGGATGTGTCAGGTACCTGGACAAAAGCTGGATCGCCCATTCGTGTTCAGGGGGAGATCACCATCCCTGATGGTCAAACTCTCACAATAGAACCTGGGACCACTGTAGAATTCGTCAATCCCGCAACTTTATGGATAGATGGTAGGCTCCTGGCGCAGGGTACTGAAGGTGATCGTATCAGATTCAGAGTAGCTGACACATTGGGATATCATGATTATGATGGAGGGGAAGGAGTCTGGGGTGGATTACGATTTGCTAGCACTCCGGCAACCAATGACTCATCATACCTTAGTCATTGTGATGTTGAATATGGTAATAGTCTAGTCGCAGGAAACAATCATGGCGGTGGAATAAAGATCGGTCATTTTAGCAAGTTGAGAATAGAAAATTGTCTGATACAGTACAATCATGCAGTCAGAACAAATGTGGGAGGAGAGGTAATTGGAGGAGGAATTAGTATAGATTATGATTCGAACCCTGAAATTGTAAATAATATTATTCAGTACAATTCAGCCAGACACCTCTCCGAGAATAAGAACTCTCAGGGAGGTGGGATTAGTCTTTACGACAATTGTGATCCTCTCATCAGCGGTAACATAATTAGGGGTAATTATGCCCAGGATACAGGGGGTGGATTATTCATATGGACGAATTGTGATCCCGAACTTGAAAACAATTTAATAGTAGAAAATACAGCAGTGACACGTGATGGATTGCTTGGATATGGTGGGGGAGTATGCATCGGTAGCAATTCACACCCAATCTTTATAAACAATACTATTGCTAACAATGAGGCTGTTTGGGGTGGTGGTGGAGTCTACTTCCATAGTGGATATGCAACCTTTATCAACACGATCATTGCAAATAATACCCGGTTGAGTGCTGGAGATGGAGAAGCTTGGGGACATGATATGGCCATGTATGGAAATACCATGGCGTCGCATACTATAGATATCCAGAATTCATGTCTCGAGGGAGGGAAAGACTTAATCATGTGGGGTGCTGGCAACACCGGAACCCCTGGCGGAGTGAATTTCGAAGAATCTCTCTCAGTTGATCCTCAATTGACTCAGGCTTATACCTTAATGTACGCCAGTTCACCCTGCTTGGGGGCTGGGACGCCCAGCTGTACAATTGATGGGGTCACATACAATGCGCTTCCCCAGGATGTATATGGGCATGTCTGCCCCGATCCTCCAGGGTCTTTACCGGATATGGGAGCCATTGAATCTGTCCTATCAGGGCATATTATTACCAGCGCCTGGGATTGGTGGGAATGGCCTGAAAGTCCAGTATTCACACCTGGTGCATCTGGAACCTACGATGATGACAAGGTGTTTGCCCCCGATGTATTGTTCCATGAGGGACAATATCATATGTGGTACGTAGGAGATGATGGACCCAGATTCCGAATCTGTCACGCCACCTCAGTGGATGGTGTTGAATGGGTTCGTGATCCAGCCAATCCCGTACTCATCAGTGATCCCACGACCTGGCAGGATAATGATCTTAACGTGCCTCGCGTGTTGATAATGGACGGAGTGTTCAACATGTGGTTCCATTCAAATGACAGAGTAGGCCACGCCACATCAACTGATGGGATAGATTGGACATTTTCACCCGATCCTGTTCTTGAGGGTAGTCCTGGGACGTGGGATAGTGATCAGGTATTTGTTTCAGACGTTATTTATCTCGACACTCTATTCCATGCCTGGTACACTGGTAAAAATAGTGACGTGTGGGGAATTGGACACGCAACCTCAACCGATGGTATCGAGTGGGTCAAGGATGTGGATAATAATCCTGTATTTGGTCCCAGCGAAAGTGGCTGGGATAACGACATGTTTTATGCCTCATCGGTTGTGTATAACGGAGGCTATTTCTATATGTGGTATTGCTCAAGCCAAAGCACAAATTACAATAGAATAGGTAGAGCCTCCTCCCTTAATGGGATCAATTGGATTCGTACAACCGCTGCTGAACCTGAGATAGGCTATGGAGAAGTAGGCTCTTGGAATCATGAGGCTTCCTTCTATCCGGCCGCTCTTCTCCACCAAGGCAAGTACGAGATATGGTTCAATGGTGCACCATCGTCAACCAGTGGATGGAGGATAGGCTATGCTACCATGGAACCGGTGGCCACAGATCCGCAATATATTGAGATGCCTCAGAGCTTTATGCTGAGTCAGAACTACCCCAACCCCTTTAACCCCATGACCCACATCAGGTACTCGTTACCTGAGAACGGAGATATGCGTTTGGTCATTTATGATCTCCTGGGTAGGGAGGTGCTTGAGCTGGTGAATGACTTCAGAAGTGTAGGCAATTATGAGACGACCTGGTACGGTCTCGACCAACAAGGTAATCAGGTGAGCACAGGCGTCTATTTTGCTCGGCTTGAAGCTGGTCGCAATGTAGATGTCATAAAGATGCTTTATCTAAAATAGGATTATTGGCTAAAACACACTTTCCTCCTTTGGCCAATAGCATGACGAAGCCCCCGCCCACACTCGGGGGCTTCCGTTTTCTTATCTGTTTTGTATATTGAACTGACAGAAATATTTAAATACAGATAAAGGTCTTTCATGAAAGCATCCCCAACACTCACAGTTCAAAATCAACACGTCACTATCAGGTCGTTTACTCAGGAAGATATCTCAGAAGAGATGCTTACTCAAATACTCGAAGCAGCCAGAAGATCACCAACCAGTAGCAATCTGCAGGCCTATAGTGTTATTGTGGTCAAGAACCCCGATGTTAAACGGGAATTGGCCGCTTTGGCGGGGAATCAGAAACATGTGGGGACGTGCCCGGTTTTTCTGGCATTCTGTGCCGACCTGCATCGTCTAAAAACTGTTTGTGAGTTACATGATAAAGAGATGACCAACAATCTGGAGACCTTCATCATCTCAACCATTGATGCATCTCTGGTTGGGATGTCCGTGCAGACCGGGGCAGAATCCATGGGTTTGGGAGCCGTGATGATTGGTGCTATGCGTAATCATCCACGAGAAGTTGCTGAGTTACTTGGGTTACCAAAGCATGTCTACGTAAGCTTTGGGATGTGTCTCGGTTGGCCTGAAAAGGACAATATCCCGCCCCAGAAACCACGTCTACCGGCAGAGCTGGTAATTCATGAAGAAAAATATGACGTATCTAACCCGCAATCCAGGATTGAGGCTCACAACCAGGAGTTAGCACAACACTATGTATCCCTGGGCAAAAATCAGGATGACGCAGCCTGGTCTGGCGTCATTGCCAGAAATCTCAGTCGACCCCTCCGTCCAAATCTCAAAGTTACCCTGGAGGATATGGGTTTTAATATTATCTGAAAAGGGGAGAGTAAATTGGTGAAATCAGGATGGATAATTTCGCTAACCATGGCTCATTGGTGAGTCTAATTTAAAAGCCAGTAATTATTACCTTTATAAAGGATTCCCAACTCGGGTGAGAATTGAAGAAGTTCCCAACAAATCCTATAATTAGAAAGATTAGAGCCCTGCTTCCAAGTAAGGGGTTTACACTTATCGAAATTATTTTTTCTGTGACACTCCTGTCCATAGTGGCCATGGGTACTGCCCAGTATATGGTTTATTCGCGCTGGGATATAGATAGAGGCATACGGAGACAGCTTGCCTGGATCAATATGGCTTCCCGGATGGAGGAGGCCGTTGATTGGGGTTTCGATGCTCTACCTGATAGTCTTCCTGAAACCAATCAATTGATTACTGCCAACAATCTCACTGCTTATAGAACCACCGAGGTCTTTGGAATCGATGATACCACAGATGGTTTATCACCAACGGATACAGATATACCTGACTATTATATGATTGAGATAAAGATCTCCTGGTTTACGACTGGTAATGTAAGTGATAGCCTGACTGCCTACATCTCTGCAGAAATGGCCTGGGATTATTAGTGTATAACCATAACTCCAGAGGAACTACCCTGGTAGAGCTCATGATAGCTACTGTGATCTCTAGTATTGTAGCCATTGGCTTCTCATCGGTTCTCATGTTTACCCGTAATATGTATAATGATACAATGGTGCGATCCCAGTTGAGCCAGGATGCTTTTGTGGTGGATCAATATGTAAGAACCAAACTCACCAGCCAGGTTTCTGATTCACTTCAAATCTTCGCAAGTGCCAGTGACGAGAGCTCAGAGATCACATCAACATCGGGCATTATCCTACGTTCAGTTCGAATGGATGGGACTGTAGATCATCTCTCGGCGAATGGGCTGAACTTAGAATGGAAAATTGACAGCTTGATACACAGCCCCATTGATTCAGATATTTCTGAAATACTCTTTACAGAAAGAACTGGCTACAGCAAAAAGATGTTGGATGTTACCATGGTGCTCTCGGAAGAGGGTGATAGTATCGAATTGGAATGGATAGTAGCCATTCGTAATTAGGCCCCCGCTCCAATCGTTGTTGCCAACCCTGTATTAAAACCACAATAGTACGTTCTGCATCTCTACAATAATTCAATCTTATGGGGTAGCATCTATTATCGCCGATATTTTTTATAATCCACACATAGAAATATCTATTTCCAGCTAATACTAAGCTCATATTCAGTATTATCATCCCATAACTAGTATATTGTATCATATTAGCTAAGGGATAGCGTGTTGGATAAAAGCTAAAATGTGTAATATATTTAGTACAATTGCAGGTAATTGGTCGTTTCCAGGACCTAGCGTAAAAGCGACATCAATTCATACTCCAATTAATAAACAATATCCATAAGTGACTGTATATTAGGAATTAATGTCAGCTTACTTACTTGAGATATGGCCTGATTCCAGGTAAAAACCAAATCTAATGGCTCGAGAATAATGGTTATTGTTGTAATAAAGTGACAAAATTTGCAAAAAAGTGTCACATTAACTATAAAAATGTTTCAATATTTTATGGAAAATGCATTGAGTGAATAGGTGTAAGCCCCTGATGCATAGAAGGTTACTAAAGATGATAAAATGTGGCACAATTGTTGAACTATAAGGGGGCATGCGAAATCAAATCATAACCAGCCCAATTAAAACCATGAGAGTGGTATAACACATGTATATCGTTGCCATTATGATTACTGCTGTCATCTTCAGTGCCACTGGTCTGGGTGTTCTTAATCTTGCTACTGTAGTTAACCTGGATACACAGGCAGCTGTAGAAACAGTACAGGATCAGGTTGAGGTTGAATCATTTGCCAATGTGGCTCTATGGCGTGTGAATGCAGGAGGGGACAACCTAGGAAATTTCACAGTTGGCAATGTCACCGCAGCATATGATAGTACTTTAAAAAGACTTACAGTAATCAAGACTACTGATGATGAGACCAACGGTCTTATCCTTGATCTATCAGAAGATTCACACTTTAAGCGCGCCGTTGCTACACAAAATGGTATTGATTTCAATGGCGACAAAACCATCAGCGAAGAACCAATCCACCAGTTAAGACATGATATGGAATTTCTACCCCAAGTTGACATGGCCTATCTTGTAGCAAATGCTGCTCAAGAGGTATGGCTTTGGGATGATCATATTCACGACGAGGATGTGGTTGAAGGTATTAATATATTTCATGGCAACTATCTTGATATTCACAATGTTGACAAAGAGAATGTTACTCTGGTTTTCACTGGCTACGATATCCAGCCCAAAGATGATGTGAAACTGAAAGCTCCACTTATCAATGGAGTTCCACTACCTGCAATAATTATGACCAATCCATACAACGATACTCATTTTGATCAGGGTTATAATGACGAGATTCATATAGAGGGTGCCATCTATTCCGCTGGACATGTGAGATTGCATGAAGGTGAGTTTACCGGTCCTGTGATCGCAAAGACAGCCCGTATCTGTAGAGATATTGACATGCTTGATGATGATGGTAGTAAATATTACGCCTGGAATCTGGGATTTGGCAACTATGAAGATTATGACTGGCCCAAGCAAATTCAGGAATGGGCTCGTATCGATTAATCCCCGCTCCACTTATATTCAAAATTATAGAAGCCCTGTTTCAGGGCTTTTTTCTTGTCTATGAATAAATCTTCTCCTTCACGATACAGTAGATCCAATTGGCCGTAATAAGCAAAAGCTTCCCAGTTCTGGCCATGGTCGAATCGGCAGGGGTAGTGGTAGTTTGATTTTGAATCTCAATATGTAGTATAGAGAATAGCTGTTTCATAAATGGGTGTTCTTATTCATTCGCTTCACCAAGCCTTATTCTCAGGTCCCTTGCACTAAAAAAATATTATTATGTACTAATTCTCTTTTTAGCAGATAATATCATCCTAGAACTAGCATTATAAGTCACTTTAAAAATATATTGATTTTCTCAAGATGATCGAAAAGTGTAATATATTTAATACGAATTGCAGTTTAATCCTGTTTTTGTTTGCTTGAATAAAAGCGATGAATATTTCAAATTATCAATTCAAGTGGAGTCCGTAAGTAAGTGTATATATTATATTAATATGCCGATATTGAACCATGATTAAACTTGATATTGAGTAAAATCATGAGCAAATAATTAGTTAACTTTTAGCAAATGTTCGGATAATATGACACAAATCGCCTAAAATTGTCACATTATGCATCAAAATTTACGGTGATTTGATCAATTATTCGTTTAGTTCATATACGGCAAAGCTCTGAGGGATAGGCAGTTAGTTAAATCGAAAAAAAATGGCATAACTTTTGAACTATATAGGGACTATGCGAAAGCACTTTTCAATATTATTTACACACTCTATTTCGTCGCTTTATTCACCTAAGCCTGGAAATAAGTTTATATTAGCAAGCTATGTCAATGAGAAATCAGAACCTATCATGAGAGCGGTCTAATGTATATCGTCGCTATCATGATCACCGCCGTCATCTTCAGTGCCACTGGTCTGGGTGTTCTTAATCTAGCTACTGTAGTTAACCTGGATACACAGGCAGCTGTAGAAACAGTACAGGATCAGGTTGAGGTTGAATCATTTGCCAATGTGGCTCTATGGCGTGTGAATGCAGGGGGTGACAACCTAGGAAATTTCACAGTGGGCAATGTCACCGCAGCATATGATAGCGCTTTGCAAAGACTTACAGTAATCAAGACTACTGATGATGAGACCAACGGTCTTATCCTTGATCTATCAGAAGATTCACACTTCAAGCGCGCCGTTGCTACGAAATATGGGATTGATTTTAATGGTGGCAAGACCATCAGCGAAGAACCAATCCACCAGTTAAGACATGATATGGAATTTCTACCCCAAGTTGATATGGCCTATCTTGTAGCCAATGCTGCCCAGGAAGTGTGGTTATGGAATGATCATATTCACGACGAGGATGTGGTTGAGGGTATTAATATATTTCATGGCAGTTATCTTGATATTCACAATGTTGACAAAGAGAATGTTACCCTGGTTTTTACTGGCTACGATATCCAGCCCAAAGATGATGTCAAACTGAAGGCTTCACTTATCAATGGAGTTCCACTACCTGCAATTATTATGACCAATCCATACAACGATACACATTTTGATCAAGGTTACGGAGATGAAATTCATATAGAAGGTGCCATCTACTCAGCCGGTCACGTAAGATTGCATGAAGGTGAGTTTACCGGTCCTGTGATCGCAAAGACTGCCCGTATCTGTAGAGATATTGACATGCTTGATGATGATGGTAGTAAATATTACGCCTGGAATCTGGGATTTGGCAACTATGAAGATTATGACTGGCCCAAGCAAATTCAGGAATGGGCTCGCATCGATTAATCCCCGCTCCACTTATATTCAAACTTTTAGAAGCCCTGTTTCAGGGCTTTTTTTATTTCTCTTCTTTTGACATATATCCATCTGAAAACGAACGTGTGGATATCCACGTTCTCAAGCAATAATAAAGTTGTACGACAAATTCGGACAGAAATTGTCATGAAAATGTGACGCAGATCAATGAGTGCTGTCACATAATTATGAATGTGTTATGTTATGGGGCTTTATAGAGGACAGCGTATCAGTAATAATGCTATATGACCTGAGAATTGTTATGTATTATAAGTATAATAAAAATAATGAGATATGTATTATTTATGACAACTCTACGATACTTGGAATACTTCCTTTCTGAACATGCCATATTTTGGCATATATGTTGTCTATAAAAGGGGTTGGCCCAAATCGTAAGGAATGAGCACATTAGCAATTTGAATATATTAAGTAGCATGAGATACAGGCAGAGTCAGCTCTGGGTAGTATTGGTATTTCTGCTATTTAATTCAGGTCTGCTAGCTCAACCTGCAGGATATGAGCATCGCAAATTAATCACGCTTAATGGTACACAGATCAGCGGATCTACTGATCATGCGAATTTTCCCGTTATGATCAAGGTTACCGAAGCTGATTTAAAATCTACCTCAAATGGTGGTGGTGTGGTAAATCCTTCTGGCTATGATATCGTTTTTACTCAATCTGACGGATCAACCTTATTGAAACACGAATTACAAAATTATACTGCATCCACGGGAGATTTACTGTGTTGGGTTAATCTTCCAACTTTGACACCCACGGTAGACAGTACCATCTATCTCTACTTTGGAAAACCAGCTATATATACCGATCAATCAGACACCCTGACTTGGAATAGCAATTATCTGGGAGTCTGGCATTTAGAAGACCTCAGCGATGCTGCTGGCGCTTATACACTCACAGATCACAATACAGCCGCAAACAGCAGCGGGTATCTGGGTAACGCCAGGGAGTTTGATGGTGATGGTGATGATCTCGAAGAATTGAAAGGTGGAAGCTATCTTGATGGTTTAGGAGCATTTACCATCTCACTCTGGGCCAAAGCCGATGCGCTTGGAACTGATAAGGGTTTGATATACGGAACAGACCCGGACGCGCTTGATAGAAGGATGATGATCCGCCAAGATGCAGCCGGTGAAAAAGGAGGTGGAACGAATGTGTTTCGAACTTCCTCACTACTGGGAACGAACAGTAAACAACGACATGAATCAAGTAATGGTTCGGCAACACTCAATTGGCAATACCTCACCATGGCCCAATCTAGTGGAGTAGTGACTAACTTTTATATAGATGGCAGTCTGGATACCCCTTCATGGTCCAATTCAAGATCTGGAACCACAAATAAAAGCACTAAATTACTCATAGGTAAAGGTTCTAAGGATGGTGCAACCAGTTCCTGGGATGGACTTATCGATGAAGTCAGGATTTCCAGTGTAGAATTAAGCGCAGATTGGATCACCACAGAGTACAACAACATGACAGCCCCTGGGTCGTTCCTGACTGTATCTACCACCAACGAGCTCCCATATATTTCTGATCTTGAAACCATCGCGCTTTCCTACCAGGCAAATGATGCTGCCACACTTATCACAAACAGCCTGGACTGCCACGACTACAGCGAGTTCAATCTGGACAGTGCCAATGTCTGGATAAGCACTAATTATTTAAGTAGCGAGGATACACTTACTTTTACTACTGCATATGGTATTTCAGGAACCTGGAATGAAAGTATAGGGACACTCAGACTTACGGGTAATGCCTCTCTGACCGATTATTCTTCTGCCCTTCAGGAAGTTTATTATCAGAACTCAAACGCCGTACCATCCACATCTACGAGAACACTCAGTTTTAAAATCAACGATGGGTCTGGCTTTAGTTCAACCGTAACCAGAGACATTACCATAGGAGCAACCAACAATGCTCCCGTCTTGGCTAGCATTGAAGGAACAACACTGGCCTATACCGACGGTGATCCCGATACCATCCTGACCACCGCCTTAGCAATATCAGATATAGATGATTATTATTTGGATAGTGCCTGGGTCACGATTTCCTCCAATTATATAAGTGGTGAGGATAAGTTGGACTTTACTTCTGCTTATGGCATCACACCGACCTGGAGTAGTGTGAGTGGGGAGTTACTTCTTGTGGGAAGCGCAACAAAAACAGATTATCAGATTGCGCTCAGATCGGTGACGTATGATAATTTGGATCCTGACCCCGATGAATCTACCAGGACGATTTCATTTAAGGTGAGTGATGGCCTTGCCCAGAGCAATGTTCAGTCACGAAATGTGAGTGTTACTGCGGTGAACGACGCACCCGTGCTGGCAGATATTGAAGGAGCCGGGCTTGTCTATTTCGCCGGGGATGGCGCAATCGCCATTACCGATTCCCTTACCATCAGTGATGGTGACCATACCAAGCTAGATAGCATCACCATCCAAATTACCACTAATTACCACACGGGCGAAGATAGTCTTGGTTATTCTAGCATTTATGGGATTACCGGCACCTGGTATGGTGGTAGCGGAAAGTTAGTCCTAGCAGGAAATAAGGCACTTAGTACTTATCAAACTGCGGTGCGCACTGTGATCTACGAAAATCTAATAGGTACTCCACATACACCCACTCGAGTGATCACCTACAAAGCCTACGATTTGGCAGCTGCTGAAAGCAATACACAAACCCGTTCAATAGCCTCAGGTGAGCCCGCCACAATCTCGGGGCTCGATCTATGGCTTAATTCGAACGAGGGCGTTTACACCAACAATGCAGGGGATGCTCTTGCAGTAGATGGCGATGACGTACAAGTGTGGAAGGATCAGAGTGGCAATGGTCGAGATTTTATCAATTCATCAGGAGCACCTCTTTGGCGACAAAGTGTGGCAGGTCTAAATGGAGAGAGTGCCATTGAGTGGTCTGGTGGTGGTGAGGCTCTAACAGATGGTGATGGGGAACTATACATTGATGGCCTGACTGAGTTCACAACATTTTTTGTAGTAAAATCAGACATTACATCTACGGACAAGGGAATCTGGGCTACAAGATTGGCAGCAAATGGAGACTATTCCTTCTCATTACGATATGATGCCGTTGGAGACAATGCGTCTGGGCTGAATGTGATTAAGGCCGCAGTAAAAGAAGATGTTGCCGAAAATGAGTTAGAAAGCTCTGCTGATCAGCAAAGTACCGTGGCACAAATAGTTTGTGTAGATTGGAAGGATGATGAGATATGGAATCTCTACATCGATGGTGTTCTAAATAATCCATCCTTTGCAGGTCCTGCCCCGAATGGTGCCATTACAGAAGCGACAAGAGCCCTTTTGGGTCAAAGTGCTGGTGGCGGTTGGGATGGCATGATTGCCGAGGTGGTACATTATGGCCGTCATATTAGTGAATCAGAGAGAGAAAGTATTGAGCACTATTTTTCAGACAAATATGCAATAAGTGTACATTTGCTTGCCAAGGCCACGGGCGGGGAAGCGATATCCGCTGATGATGCTAACACCACATATACTACACTTACCGGACCGCGTATCACTGAAGATGTTGCAGGTGATTTGACTTTGGGCGGAACCATTGTTTTCACCGCTCCCACCGGATATGAATGGGATACAGCCGGGACACTACCTTCCGTTACTGCCCAAGAAGCCTATGGTACTTCAACCTTACTGGCAGCCTCCTATACATCACGGACAAGTTCAGCTGTCACTTTTACCATTGATGCCATTTCTACGGTGGCTAGCCAGCCCGGTGAGCTCACATTCAGTGGTTTGCAGATTAGACCAACAACTGGAACTGTACCTAATACAGGAGACATCTCCAATTCAGGAACAACAGGCCCCAATAGTGTGACGAATTTTGGAACGATGACTATGGTTGCAGGAACACCGACTAAAGTTGTCTATACTCAAGAGCCTACCAATGGGACAGTAAATGAGTTACTCCCCAGTGTTATTGCAGAAATTCAGGATACCAATGGAAATACAATGGAGATCGCTGGAACCTCTGTTTCCATTGCTATCACTACTGGCACTGGTACGCTTTCAGGTACAACGAGCTTAAACACCGATGCCGCAGGTCAAGTTTCATTCAGCGATTTAGCTATCAATGCTGCTGACGATTTTATCCTTACTGCAAACAGCTCAGGACTAACATTGGCAGTGAGTAGCACCTTTTCTACCAGTGTGGCGGGTCAATACACCACTTTTCTTGTTGAGAAACTTAGTGGGGGTAATATTCTGACTCAAACTGCTGGTGTGGACTTCAATATCAAGATATCAGCAGTAGATGGTACCCAAACCGCGGATGCGAATTTTGATACCTCTGCGACCATCACTTCTACGGGAACACTCAGTAATGGTGGCGGCGTGACCTCAAACTTCATAGCTGGAGTGCTCTCTTCTTATACAATGGCCATTAGCAGTATTGGAAACTACACCATTACTGCTACTGATACATCGGGAAATATTTATGGAACGAGTAATACCTTTACTGTTGAATCTGGACCTGCCAGCGCAGGATTATCAACCATCTCAGCTAATCCAACAGTATTAGAAAATGATGCTGTCAGTACTTCCACAATTACAGTCCAAATAAAGGACGCTGGAGGTAATAACCATTCCAGTGGGGGAGAAACAGTTAATTTGATCACGACTGCTGGTACGCTTTTGGGATCAGTTACAGATAACGGGAATGGAACCTACACTCAGCTGCTTCAATCTTCTTCTACCGTGGAAGAAGCGACCATTAGTGGTGTCCTCAATGGAAATGCCATGACCGATGTAGCCACGGTTCAATTTAATGCCTACACCAATATTTGGGAAAGTGATCCAGGCAATGATTCCTATACAACCAGATGGGATACAATTGTCAATTGGGATGCTAATACCATACCCGTTTTGACAGATGCAGTTTTAATACCTGCCAACCCCGCAGACGGTACTAGATACCCACTCATTAATACAGATAATCAACAGGTGGCTTCTCTCACCATCGAATCAGGTGCAGATGTAAGCCTGAGTGGCAGTATCAGTTTTGATATCCTAGGTGATTTACTAGGCGCAGGCACCATTTTAGGTGGAGCCAATGACACGGTTCGTGTCAGCGGTAACCTGGGAATAGCAGCCAGTAGTATTAAGTATTATGAGATGGATGGTTCATCTCAGCAGGTTTTGAGCAGTCCACTGACCCTTTATAATTTAACTGTTGATAATTCCTCTGGCGTTCGTCTTGATGGAAATACTGAAATAACCAGTACCCTCACATTAACCACGGGCAGTCTGATTGTTCCTTCAGGCTCTTCTCTCATCGCCAACACGAAATCAATTACATCAGGAACTATTCGGTCTGAACGAGAAATTACAGGTACCACTGGCTGGCGTTTGCTTGCTTCACCAGTAGCTTCCACCTATGGTGATTTGTTTAACAATATTTTCACCCAGGGCTACACAGGATCAGATTCTGCTACTGGCTCACCCTCAATCTTATATTACGATGAATCCTATACAGGGACAGACAATCAGAGATGGCGAAAACCCACCAATTCTACAAATGCTACAACAGCAGGTCGAGGTCTTTTTGTTTATGTCTTTGGTTCCATTGGAGGGGATGCAGCCTATTCGGATCCGCTTCCTATCACCCTGGATGTAAGCGGTGATGAGGAAGAAGGCACTGCAGGCATATTCGATTTCGGCGTGACTTATACAGCATTAGCCGATACGGGTTGGAATTTGGTGGGTAACCCCTTCGCTGCTGCCATTGACTGGGATGATGCAGGTTGGACCAAGACAAACATGGACAACGTGATTTACATCTGGGATCATACGGCCAATTCAGGGGCAGGGGCATACCTGACGTGGAATGGCTCATCAGGATCTCTTGGTGATGGTCTTATCCCACCTTTTCAGGGATTCTGGGTTAAAGCCAATGCCGCTGGTCCATCATTAAAAGTTCCTAAGTCTTCTAAGACCACTGGTGGGGTCTTTTATAAACAGAATAGTGACCCAGATCCGTTGATTATGTTTTTGCTAGAGTCCGATACGCTAAGCGCTTCGACTCACATACAATTCAATGAGACTGGATCAATACATAAAGACATTAGGGATGCCTATTATCTTGTTCCCCCAACTGATACCTATCTAGACCTCTACACAAAGAGTTACGATAATAGTTATCTCGCCATCCAATCCCATCCATACAGATTTGGTCGCCCCCTGGAAATTCCTATCTACGTGGATGGACATGTAGACAGCAATCCGCTCTCAGGTATCTATCGAATCTCATGGCCTCGTTTCGAGGGCATGCATCCGGAATGGACCCTGACACTGGAGGATCTAGAAACCGGAGAATCAATTGATCTGATTGAAAATGATTACTACGAATTTGACTATGCCAGTCTCTCCAAAAGACCTCTGGATTCAATAGTTCCTTCAAAAGCGCTCACACGAACTGAACCTTTTCAACTGTTGAAAAAGAGCGGGGGAGATGGACCTCGGTTTATACTCAGTGTCGATCCCGGCAATGCATTTCCTGAGATTCCCAAGGATTTTGCCCTGGGTCAGAACTATCCAAATCCTTTCAATAACGGCACTATCATCCCATTTTCAATTCCTCTTGAAGGAAGGGTTACTGCAACGATATATGATGTAAAAGGAAGAGTCGTTGATCAACTTGTTGAAAATAAACTTTATTTCGCTGGCCAACACCAACTGAACTGGCTTGCCACTGGCCGCAGTAGCGGCATATATTTCTGTCAGATGCAAATCGACAATAAATACTTTACGAAGAAGATGATATTATTACGATGAGGCTGGCCAAGTACATATTTGTTTTATTCATTCTGGGATCAGGTCTTTTTGGCCAACAGAATAAATCTACAGTTGAACTTAATATCTCGGCCAATGTCATGGATCAGATCGAGGTGATCACGATTTCCGATATTGATGCCGGGATTGTATTACCTGGGCAGGAAGAAAAAGTGATTTCACCTATTACCGATGGCGGTGCAGGTGTATTACGATTGGAGGGACAGGCCAACTCAAGTATCCAGGTTTCCTATTCTGTACAGGTAACCATGACCAATCTTGAAACAAGCCAACCCCTGCTGATGAACTACATGTTGAGTGGGAGTCCGGAAAACAACCAATCTGCTTCTATCCTGTTCACGGCCAATCCTGAAAATGTCATTTTGAATGCATCAGGTGTTTATTATATGTGGGTTGGCTGTCGTTTCAGTCTGGTAGGTCTGGTTCCTGGACAATACGATGGAGATTTTATTGTTGAAGTGGATTACAATTAGGATGTGTTTAAACAAATCATGACTAAAAGCATATACAATATTCTACACTTAATCATCATGAGTATTCTACTTATGATTATGTCTGTACAATCTCTGTCAGGCCAGACAATTAATTTTAGTGTTCACGTTGCCAGTTCCCTTGATGCTACTAAAGATGCGGATATGGCTTTCCCCCAAGTAATGGCTGGGGATGGAATAACAGCTATTGGGCTTGGTGATGGGGGTATGGGTATCTTTGCTATTAGTGGAAATGAAGAGCTGGATGTTGAAGTAACGCTGGTAGCTCCCACAAACCTGGTACATGTCTCTTACCCTGCTCAAACAATGCCACTCAATCTTACATTTGCCTATGCGAATTATGGAGTCAATGATATCAACCAGGCCAAGACTGCAACTGGCAATACGGCTCGATTTCAAATGAAAGAACGACAGAGTGGTCCTGCTGGTGCTCCACCAACCCCACCAAGTAGTGGCCACACACCACAAATAGTTACTGCCTACCTCTATGTATATGGGACCATCGATGTAGGGATGATTGCTTCAGGTGCCTATTCAGGTACTGTAGATTTATACGTCCAATACTATTAGTATAAGCTTCACAAATCACACCTGTCATATTTTAAGAACAGTTTGTCACTACCTCTTGTCATATAATGCTGACCATTTCATGACTAAAAATGTAATCAATATTGGTTTTTAATCACTCAAACTCCCGTAACACGCTGTAGCACAGGGTTTTAGACATAGATCACTAGGTTTGGCATCATTGTTGAATATATTGATGCCAGTTCGACGGAGAAACGAACATTTGAAAATTTGAAAATTGAATAAGGATGAAGAGAAAATGAAAAAGATGACGCTTATAGTTTTAATGGTAACACTCATAGCCAGTTTTAGTTTTGCCCAGGATGAAAATCTTGATGTCACAGCTACAGTCGCAGTAACTGCTCTTAGTTTTACAGCTAATACTGACATTGCTATCGGTGATGTAACAAAGAGTACAACTGCTACCGTTGATCCACTTAGTGGAGCCGCACACGCCAATGTTAGTGGAACAACCACTCCAGGTAACATTGCTATTCTTGGAGAAGAAGGTGCTACAGTTACAGTTGCCTTTGATGCTACAGCAGTATTAGGTAACTCTACTGAAAACATGACATTTACTGCTGACGTTATTGGTCACATCACAACACAACCTGCCTCAGCTACTTCCCTCACTAGTGGTGTATCCACTGTTGACTTGAGTGGTACTGCTGGTGGTGGTGGTACAGGAACTTATAACTTCTGGATTGGTGGCGACCTAGTAGTTGCTGCTGCCCAAAGTCCTGGTGCCTACTCAACTGCAACAGGTAATGGTTCTGGTACTGGTGGTAATGGTGGTGGTGCCTGGTCAATGACCCTGGTTTATCAGTAAAATTTAGATTTCCTAAACGAGACCATGAAAGGGCTGTGATTATCACAGCCCTTTCTTTTTTTGTGGAGTTTGTTTTCACCCCATTTCGGGTTGGCTTCCTGCCTTTATCTAGATTAATATATCAAGACACTAGAGAAATAATTTTACCTAATTGAGAGATTGATATGATTACCAGAAGAATGACCCTTGTTGTGTTGACACTTATCATGATGTTTTCCAGCCTGTTTTCTCAGGTAGCTATTTCACCAACATCCGCCTTTCTCGACAGCAAACAACGTTTTGAAACTATTTTAATTATGAATAATTCCAAAGATCCTCAGGAAGTCAAACTGGCTTTTAAATTTGCCTACCCAAAAGCAAATGATGCAGGTGATATTGAGTTAATCTACGATGATGCAAACGAAGAAGCATTACACTCAGCCACAAGTTGGTTGAGAGGCTTTCCAAAGAATTTTGTATTGGGACCTGGTGAAAGACAAATCGTCAGAGTCACAGCCAAACCTCCGAGAGGTATTGAGCCTGGGATGTACTGGTCCAGATTGGTCACTACATCAAGTGCTGTAAGCGCCGAGGTAGGTGCGGTAAATCAAACTGGAATAAGCACGCAGATCACCATGCAGTTTAACCAGATTACTTCAATCTTTTATAAATCTGGAGAGCTGACTTCCGGAGTTCTCCCCTTTAAACTCCGTCCCGTCATCGATGACCAGGTGGCAAACATATTTGTTGATTATACCAAAAGTGGTAACGCACCCTTCTTAGGCACCATGCACGCTGAAGTGTTTGATGGTGCTGGCAAACTTGTCCAGGAAAAGAAAGTATTCGTATCCATCTATTATGATGGATTGAGGCGTCTTACTATGGATATCAGCGATCTTGCCGTGGGTGAATATGATGTCGTATTAACCGTGACCTCTGGAAGGTCAGATATCCCTGCGAATGAAATTGTCCCGAGCGAACCCCAGACGATCCGAGGCAGTTTCACCAAAATCTAATTGAATTTCCTCACTCGATTTTTAATCGCTCTCAGCATATTATGGGCTGGAAGCTTTTCCATTGCAGCCGAAGACGAATCTTCTGAAAGCTGGGAAGATGAGGTCTATCTCTCTTTCCGCTATCAAGGTGTCATTGATGAAATAATGGTTGCCATCGCAAAAGATGGCGATTTCTTTTTTCCCCTTACCGAGCTTTTCGAGCTCCTCGCAATTAATTACACATTAAGTCCTAAAAGTTTTAGTGTAAGTGGCTACTATCTACATGAAGACAATACCTACCTGTTGGATTTTGCAAATTATTCTGCATATCTGAAGGACCAAAAAACGACGTTGTATGCCTCAGACTTTTTAATAAAAGATGTAGACTTTTTCGTCAAAGCAAATGTCTTTGAAGAACTTTTCGGGTTAAAGCTGAACATTGACCTGAGTAGATTAATTTTAAAACTGGAAACCAAAGATGTCCTTCCCATCATCAGCCGCTATGAGAATAGAAGAAGTCAGCAGAGAAGGATGCAGTATACTCAGGTATCAGATGAATGGTATCCACTAATGCACAAGAGAGAACAACGTCTACTGGATGGTGGGCTTCTTGATTACACACTATTTAGCACAGCATCTAAAAATGCCGCAAACCTGAATTTGAACACATCAATTGGGGGTGAACTTCTTTTCGGTGATGTTCAGGGAACGGTTATCACGACCGCTAATGAATTTGGTGCCAGTGCGCAGATGAGTGGTGTAAGATGGCGTTATGTTCAGGATAAGAGCCCCTATTTTACCAGGACCAGCATTGGTGCATTGACTTCCAAGGGTCTAAATCAGAGAAGCATACATGGGATTAGTGTTTCCAATGAGCCCATTGTGACCCAGACTTCATTTGACCAATACATTATTGATGGAAATACGGATCCAGAGGCAGAAATTGAGCTGTACCAAAATGATCGTCTCGTTGAAGTCGCCATTGCGGATGATGTTGGCTATTATAGATTTTTTGTTCCTCTCAACTATGGAATATCCAGATTTAAAATTAGGATTTATGCCAAACAGGGACATATCATCGAATTGGACCGGCAGGTGGATATCCCTTTTAGCTTTTTACCTCCAGGTGAATTAAGATACCACCTGAATAGTGGTGTCCAGACGAATATTGATCCAACGGATACTGAACAAAGAGATCTCAGTCAATTAGCAGTTTCATACGGAGTCAATAAATGGTTGAGCTCTAAACTTGGTCTTGACTATGGCAGCAAAGAGAATCAAAACAGACCCATATTTTATAATCAGTTCTCAAGCCGTGTCGGTGGTGATTTTTTGCTCAATCTGGATCTAGTCTATGGGTCGTTTTATAAGATTACTACCCAGGGACGCGGTTCGCAAAATTCTTCCTGGAATTTTGACTATACCTACTTTCAGAAAAAAGGGGAGCAGAATCCACTTGGTTATAGTCACACCTTGAACACAGGTATTTACTTTCCAGTTCCCCTCTTTGCCAATCCAATCATCACACGTCTCGATGGTAACTGGAGGAAATTTTCCGATTTTGATGAAGTAGGGTTCAACATTGATTTTAGTAATAATATTAAGGGATTTAGAATCCGATATGGGCTAAAAGAGGAAAGAGTCTTATATGGTGAATCCCAGGTAAATCACAGCGATGCCCATCTCAGTGTCGTCTATTCGGTCCCTAGAAATCCCCTATATCATGCGCTCATCCGTGGTACATACCTGAGAAGTGATTTGTTTTATAACACAGTTGTTGGGAATTTTGAGTCCTATAATTTTCAGATAATTAAGCAAATATCAAAATCACTCAAGATTCAATTTGCTGTAGGAGCAGATTTAATCACCACAAGTAACACCTATGAGTTGGGAATTTCGTGGGATGCCGAAAAATTCAGAAGTATTAGTTCCATTGAACATGCCAATAAAACTCATTCCGTGACTCAGACCATCAGAGGATCCATAGCCTTGGACAGACCAAATGGTGAATTCCTCTGGGATAATCGTCAACAGGTTGGACGGGCAGGTGCTTCAATCCGGATGTTTGTAGATGAAGACAACTCTGGTGGATATGATGAGGGTGAAGAGGTACTCCCCGGAAACGCAATAAGTATTAAGCGGGCATCGGCACGTCAATTGTCCAAATCTGGGATATCTCGCTTATCTCAGCTGCAACCCTATCGTCGCTATAACTTTGAAATTAATGAATCAAACATCATGAATCCCCTCCTAATGCCAAAACTCAAAGAGTTTTCGGTCATTCTAGACCCCAATAGTTTTAAGATTTTGGATATTCCATTTTTTACTACAGGAATTATTGATGGTAGGGTGGATAAAATGGTAGACGGTACTCTACTCCCCATTTCTGGTTTGAGAATTCATGTAAAGGCTGTTGAGGGCACTTACGAATCGACACTAAGGACATTTGCTGATGGGTCATACTATTCTATGGAAATTCCCCCAGGAGACTACGAAGCCTGGGTGGATGAAAGTCAACTTGAGTTCCTTGGTGTAAACTCAGAACCTGGAAAAATTGAGTTCACAGTCACAGCAAGTGCTGACGGCGATTTTGTAGAAGGTTTGGACTTTATCCTCAAATAGTCCAGTGCCTTTTCTAAAATTGTGGCGGCGGTGCTGGTTTATTACCTAAAACACTTTCAATCTTATCCATGACTTCGGGCGTCAATGACGGTAACGCATCCAATGCTTTTAAATTGTCTGTCAATTGGGACATTTTTGAAGCTCCCAGAATAACTGTACTCACATTGGGGTTGGCTGCACACCAGGCCAAAGACATATTTGTCAGGGAGTGACCAATATCGTTGGCTATCTCCTGGAGTTTTCCAGCTTTCTGAATTTTTGCCTGACCTTCAGGTGATTCAACCATTTTTTTCAACCAACCATATCCCGGTAGATTAACTCTGGCATCATCAGGGATTCCCTGACTGTATTTCCCGGTGAGCAGTCCTGATGCAAGGGGAGACCAGATAGTGGTTCCGAGACCTATTTCTGCATAGAGCCGTCGGTAATCAGATTCCACAAAGTCGCGACGGAACATATTGTATTCAGGTTGTTCCATGGTAGGGGGAATAAGTCCATATTGCCGTGCAATACCATATGCTTCCATGATTTGCTGAGCACTCCATTCGGATGTGCCCCAATACAGAACCTTACCCTGATGAATAAGATCGGTCATGACACGCACGGTTTCCTCGATTGGAGTGGACTCATCAGGTCTATGACAGAAAAATAGATCGAGATAGTCAACTTTGAGTCGGCCTAGAGCGGCATGACAGGCATCTGTAAGATGTTTACGGCTTAAACCCCGCTGCGTGGGTAGCTGACCGCCCCAGAAAGCCTTAGAGGAAACAATAAAGGTATCTCGGCCCCAGCCCAGTTGCTTGAGTGCGTCACCCATGATCTCTTCTGAGGCGCCATCGGCATATACTTCTGCATTATCAAAAAAATTGACGCCCTCATCATAGGCAGTTTTCATCATGTCTACTGCCAGGGGCAGATCAACCTGGGCCTTAAATGTGACCCATGAACCAAATGACAAGGTGCTTACTTTTAAACCTGAGCTTCCTAAACGACGGTATTCCATATTCCATTCCTCTTTCAATAAGTAATTTGGGGCAAAGAATAAAGAGTAGCTTGCCAATTTCCAATCTAAGAAATGAAAAAAGTATGCATGATCTCGGATGAAAGGGCTCAGTTTGACAATGCGACTCAATTTTGAATTGGAAAACTTTTTCACTTTTTAGAAATTGGCATAATTTCTGCTTTTCTCTTGACTTGCAGGTGGCAATCGCTATTTTTTTCGAAAGTAAATATCGTGTGACCTATATCAAGTAGAACACACATCACTCTTTCCACTTAAGGGGTAAAAAATGAACAAATTCATGACACTTACAATTTTACTTACTGCAATACTTCTAGGATCTTGTTCTACCATGAGCTTTATCCCTACCGAAGGTGGAGCAGCAAAATTTAATCTGGCTACTGTAGAGTATGTACAAGCCCAGGGTGAGGCACAGAAAGACGCTTTAGTCTCAGATCTTGCCGGTAGCTTGAGTGCTGTTTTGGACTCTGTCCTGATGGAAGATCGGGCTGCATTACTGGCCATGACTGCCCAGTTAGATTCAATCAATTCCCTCATGCTGGAGTTCACTGCTCAAATGGACTCATCCCAGATGTATGTAGATAAATCAATCAATACCATGCAAAAAGAATTGACTACGGTGAAAACAAATGCCAGTAGCACACGCATGGTAATACGGCGTATAAATGACAACGTTGATAATCTTCCTGTGAAGGCACTCGAAACCTTCAATGAAGCTATTAATGAATACTTGACCAAGGATGAGGCTGCAACAGAATAAGTCCCTCTTTTTTTTGAAACCATATCTTTTAAGTCCCCTCGCTGAATTCAGCAGGGGACTTTTTATTTAATCTCAATTCATGTGAACAAGAGTTCTGGAGAAGGTAAATGCGTAAATCGATTATTTTGATTTCAGGTGTAAATGGTGAAATCGGTCACGGTCTGGTTAGCTCTCTATATAATCAAGGTACCCGCAATCTCATTGGTATTGATCTAAGTACACCAGATGAATTTGTTCAGGAAAGAACTATGGATTGTCTCATAGGAAATATTCTGGATAGCAACCTGCTGGAGCGGATCAATGCTCAATATCAAATCGAAGCTATTTACCACATGGCAGCTCTATTAAGTACAAGAGCAGAGTTTTCACCCGTGATTGCCCATGAAGTCAATGTGGATGGGACACTGAATCTGTTGGATCTCGCCATGGAGCAAGCCCAGAGTCATGGTCATCCAGTCAAATTTTTCTTCCCCAGCTCAATTGCAGTCTATGGAATTCCTACGCTGAAAGAAAAGACCTCAATCGGGGCCATTTATGAAGATGATTTCCGCCATCCCCAAACCATGTATGGGTGCAACAAACTCTATTGTGAAAGCCTGGGAGATTACTACAGCCATTATTACAAAAGACTTTCCACGACTGATACAGCCGGTTTGGTTGATTTCAGAAGTATCAGGTTTCCTGGAATTATCAGCGCCCACACGCTTCCAGCAGGAGGGACCAGTGACTACGCACCGGAAATGATCCATGCTGCTGCCAAGGGTGAACAATACAGCTGTTTTGTGCGCGAAGATGCCACCATCCCCTTTATGACCATGAGTGATGCAATTGTGGCTATCGAAATGCTCATGGCAGCACCGCAAGACGCTTTGACCCAAATGGTTTACAATGTGAAAGCCTTTAACCCATCAGCTGGAGAGTTTTTAACCAAGGTCAAATCCTTTTATCCCGACGCCAACATCGATTTTGTTATCAATGATAATCGCCAGTCTATCATTGACAGCTGGCCAGCAGATATCAATGACGATCAGGCCCGAGCAGACTGGGGTTGGTCAGCCAATCACGATCTGGACAAGGCTTTTTCAGAATATTTAATGCCAGTGATCAGGAGTCGCTATGAACACAACTAAAACACGTCTAAAGACAGAGCTTGCCGAGATTAAATCAGCAGGACTATTCAAAGCAGAACGTGTGATTGAATCTCAACAGAGTGCCGAAATTCAGGTGGGTGGTTCCTCTGTGTTGAATTTTTGCGCCAACAACTATCTCGGTCTAGCCAATCATCCCCGCCTTATAAAGGCAGCTCAAGATGGACTGGCTACCTGGGGATTTGGACTTAGCTCAGTCAGATTCATCTGCGGCACCCAGAGCATTCACAAAGAATTGGAAATGAAAATTTCTGATTTTCTTGGTCTGGATGATACCATCCTCTACACCTCTTGTTTTGATGCCAATGGCGGACTTTTTGAGACCATTCTAGGACCCGAGGATGCCATTATTTCAGATCAACTCAATCATGCCTCCATTATTGATGGTGTCCGTCTCTGCAAAGCCAAGCGCTATCGTTATGCTAATAACAATATGGACGAACTGGAAGCCATTTTGAAGGACTCCCAGGATGCCAGGACACGCCTTATCTCCACGGATGGTGTTTTTTCAATGGATGGTTATGTTGCCCAGGTAGATAAGATTTGTGATCTGGCAGAAAAGTATGATGCCCTTGTTCATGTTGACGATTCACATGCCACAGGATTTTTTGGACCCAATGGCAGAGGCTCCTATGAATTTCGAGGTGCCATGGGACGTGTAGATATCATCACATCAACCCTGGGAAAGGCCATGGGTGGAGCCAGCGGAGGTTTCACAGCAGCCCGCCAGGAAATTGTGGATATGCTGAGACAACGTTCAAGACCATATTTGTTCAGTAATACATTGGCACCTGCTATCACAGCAGCCAGTATTGCCGTCATTGATCTCCTATCTGAATCTTCTGATTTACGCCAGAAACTGGAAGAGAATACCCGTTACTTTAGAGAGAAAATGACTGCCGCAGGATTCGATATTAAAGCAGGGGAACATCCCATCGTTCCCATCATGTTTGGCGATGCTAAATTGGCTGCCGATATTGCTGCCGCCATGCTGGAGAAGGGAATCTATGTCATTGGATTCTCATTCCCCGTAGTACCAAAAGGAGAAGCTAGAATTCGGACTCAAATAAGCGCTGCCCACACCCGCGAGCATCTAGATCGGGCAATCCAAGCCTTTACAGAAGTTGGCAAGCAATTCGGGGTTATTTAAGATCATTTTGTAATCCCTTTTTATCGTGAGGGTCGGTAAATAGCCCAATCCTACTGCAACAAATACCACGATAATCTCTGAAAAACCCACTAACAGTTCATATCAGTTTATGCTATGTTTTACCCTATCATGTTAGGGCTCAGAACTATGAAAAAATTGTATATCGTCAGGCATTCCAAGGCAGTTGAAACAGCGCCTGACTTTTCAGATTTCAACCGTTGTTTGGCTGAATACGGCGTAGAAAAAGCAACCACCATTGCCAAGCATCTTGCCCAGGATCTTTCTGATGTTGATCTCATACTTTCAAGTCCTGCCTGCCGGGCCCTTGAAACTGCAAATATCTTTGCCGAGCAATTAAACTACCCTGGTACAGATATCGTCCAGCTGCAGCCTCTTTATCATTTTGGTGGTATTGAACAGGCTGTTGACATTATCTCTCATGTTGATGATGATGTGGAAACCCTCATGCTTTTTGGGCACAATCCTACTTTTAATGCTTTAAGCTGGAACTTATGCAAAGATTTTCGTGACGCGATGCCGACTTCATCAGTTGTTGGTATCACTTTCAACACCAAAACCTGGCCAAAGGCAATCAAAAAGGGTGGTAAGCTGCATACCTATCTCACAAAAAAGAATCTGCATTAATCTATAGATGGCAAAATCGTCCAAGAAATTTCGCGTCACAAAAAGAGATCCTGAACTCAGCTGGGTCCCGGACTCGGAACAAAAATATGCCGCCATCGATATTGGCTCCAATGGTGTTCGTTTGCTCCTATCCAAAGTGATGACAACAGGGGCACATTGTGTGTTTGCCAAAGAATCTCTGGTAAGAATGCCCATTCGTCTCGGTGCAGATGTATTCAGGCATCAAACCATCTCTCCCCAAAAAGAGGAACCACTCGTTTCTACCCTGATAGCCTTTTCGCACCTGTTAAAAGCTTATGAACCAAGGAACTATATGGCCTATGCAACCTCGGCCATGCGTGAAGCCCAGAACGGAACCAGAATAGCAGCCCGAATACGGAAAGAAAGTCAGCTAAACCTGGAAATTATAGATGGTGGCGTGGAAGCAGAGATGATCTTTGCATCCCATATTGCGGAAACACTCCAGCCTGATAGAGCATATCTCTATATCGATGTTGGCGGTGGAAGTACAGAGTTGACCTTTTTTGCCAGGAGCGAGCGCTTGATTTCACGTTCATTTCCCATTGGTTCAGTTCGTTTATTGAATCGACAGGTAAGTCAGTCTGTCTGGGATGATATGCAAGCCTGGATCTTGGAGTACCGTCCGTCTGATATCCAGCTGAGTGCCATTGGCTCAGGGGGTAACATGAATAAAATCCTCAGACTCTCCAGTAGCAAAAATGATATGCCAGTTAGTTTTACAGAATTAATCGAGATTGATGCCATGCTCAACTCACACAACATTGAGGAGCGCATCAGAGTATTACATCTACGACCAGACCGCGCTGATGTTATTGTTCATGCTTCAAAAATATTCAAATCCATTATGCTATGGGGTAAGATAGATGAAATATTTGTCCCCCAATTCGGCCTGGCTGATGGACTAGTGCACCATATGCACGATGAATATGTAAAAAATCGATAGGGGATTCATCCAATGCAATCTGAAAACCCAATGCTGGATGCTTTGAAAGCTATCCTGCCAGAGGATCGGATTAAAGCGCGACTCATTGACCGCCATAGTTTTGCCAGAGATGCCAGTTTCTACAGGTTGATTCCAAAGGTAGTGGTCCAGCCGGTGAGTGAAGAAGAAATCATCCAGCTTTTTGCATATTCCCAACAAAGTAAGATACCCCTCGTATTCAGAGCTGCCGGAACCTCACTATCAGGTCAATCAATTACAGATGGGATCCTAGTAGAAGTCAGCAACAAATGGCAGGACTTTTTCTTTGATATGGAGCGGGGCACCATTCAACTGGAACCTGGCTTGATCGGAGGACAGGTGAATCAGCGCTTGGCACGCTATGGTCGCAAAATCGGTCCCGATCCAGCTTCGCTGGATGCTTGCATGGTTGGTGGAATTATTGCCAATAATGCCAGTGGAATGTGCTGTGGAGTAAAAGATAACGCCTACCATACCATGGATTCTGTGCGGTTTGTCCTCCCCAATGGCCAGACCTACGATACCATCGATGAAAGTAGTGACGGTCAACTTCTAGAGCGGTCTCCAGAAATTTATCAGGGTCTGCTTGATCTCCGGGAACGAGTACTCGCTGACAAAACCCTTTATAAGCGGGTGAGAGATAAATACACCCGCAAGAACACTCAGGGGTATTCACTAAACGCACTCATCGATTATGAAAAGCCTATTGATATTTTAAGTCATCTCCTGGTCGGCTCCGAAGGCACTCTGGGGTTCATTTCCAAGGTACGCTTAAAGACGCTAGCGGATGACCCTCATAAATCTACTTCTCTACTTTTCTTTAAAGATATACGTTCCGCAACAGAAACCGTGCTCCCTCTAGAAAAAGCTGGTGCCCAAGCATTGGAGCTCATGGATAGAGCAGCTCTGCGTTCTATTCAAGATGAACCAGGTATGCCGAAAAAGATCCAAACGTTACCTGAAAAAGCAGCAGCCCTACTATGCGAATTTCAGGCACCTGACTCAACTGGTCTTTCTTCAAAGGTGGATGCAGGACTGGCAGTTCTGAAAACTGCTAAGTTGATTCATCCCGCAGATTTCACCAGAGACGAGCCAACCCGGTTGCTCTATTGGAAAATTCGCAAAGGTCTGTTACCCTCAGTTGGTGCTGTCAGGAAGTCAGGCACAACTGTCATTATCGAGGATATTTGTTTCCGATTGAAGGATCTGGCAGATGCAACTCTTGAACTTCAGGACCTGTTTAAGAAACATGGTTATAGAGATGCCATTATTTTTGGTCATGCCAAGGATGGCAATCTCCATTTTGTCATTTCTCAAACTTTTGCTGATGCCTCGGGTAGGGATCAATACGAACATTTTATCAAAGACGTAGTGGACATGACAGTAGGCACCTACGATGGTGCTTTGAAAGCCGAACATGGCACGGGTCGCAACATGGCACCCTTTCTGGCCACGGAATGGGGTGAGGTTGCTGTGGAGATCATGCGAGATCTCAAAGCCTTGATTGACCCTGATTTACTCCTGAATCCTGGTGTCATCGTCAATGATGACCCTGAGGTTTACCTCAAAAACATTAAACCGACTCCCACCATTGAAGCTGTCGTGGATAAATGTATTGAATGTGGATTTTGTGAAACCTGGTGTCCTTCAAAGGACTTGAGTATGACACCAAGACGCCGTATTGCAACCTGGCGTGAAATCCAACTCCTCCAGAGAGGTGATTTTACTGAGAGGGAAACCGCCAAGGTTCTGTTGAAAGACTATGCTTTTGAGAGTGTTGACACCTGTGCAGTTGATGGTCTTTGTGCCTTGGGATGCCCGGTAAAAATTGATACGGGGGATTTGACCCGCCATTTCAGGAAAGAGAGTCATGGCCTCATCAGTCGTCGCATTGCCTGGTGGACGGTAAGGTATTTTAGTTTTGTCGTGGAGATGATCCGTCTTGGTCTCAACCTGATGACTCCTATAACTCGACTTATTGGCAGCCAAAGAATTGTTTCCTTCTCCAAAGTATTATATCGTTGGAGTAGTGGGAGAATTCCCACCTGGCACAAATTTATGCCCACTGGCGGCAAAGGCATGCCTGTCATCCGCATCAAGAATTCTGATGAAAAAGAGGAAATGGTTTACTTCGCTTCTTGTCTCAATCGAGGTATGAATAAAACCCCAGGTGAAACCAACAAGCTGAGTACTGCAGAAGCTTTTATTCAACTCCTACAGGAGGCTGGCATACATCCAATTTATCCGGATCACCTGGAAGACCTTTGTTGTGGCACACCCTACTCATCCAAGGGATTTGATAAGGCCTACAAACTCATGGCAGAGAATACGGTACGTTCACTTTGGAAAACTTCCCAACGTGGGAAGCTCCCCATTGTTGTAGATACCTCACCATGCACTTATAAGATGCTGCATTATGATACCATCCTGGAGGGAGAGTATCTCCAGCAGTGGCAAGCCCTAAATATTGTGGATATTATTGCCTACCTGAATGATACTCTCATCCCGCGACTGGATATTAAACACAAGGCAGACAAGATCATTTTACACCCAACGTGCTCATCAAGGAAAATGGGTCTGGAAGGGAAAATGTTGGCAGTGGGCCAGGCCTGCGCGCAGGAGACTGTCATCCCTGAGGAAACAGGATGTTGTGGTTTTGCAGGAGATAGGGGCTTCCTGGTTCCTGAGCTCACAGAACATGCCACCCGTGATGAGGCAGCAGAAGTGCGCCAGCATCATGGGGTGAACGGACATTTCTCTACATCCAGAACCTGTGAAATGGGAATGTCAAATGCTACAGATGAGAGCTACTCCTCTTTGATTCATCTTGTACACAAAGCAGTCTTTAGTTAACTGGCTTCACAGATGGCCCCATTCTCTATGGGCGTCTAATTCGACACTCTCCCAACAAAAAAATATTTGCAGAGTTGAGGTTTTGATATATATTACTACAAATGTAGGAGAGTGACGATATGAGTAGTAGTCCAAATCTTGATGCCTTAAGCCAGTTCGAGTGGCTTATTATGAATTTTCTCTGGGATATGGAAAAAGCTTCCGCTCGCAAAGTCATGGAATCCATGCCCGAAGAAGGCCAACGTGCATATACGACTATCCAGACCTATATGGAAAGATTGGTGGACAAAGGCTATCTATCAAAAGAGAAAATTGGAATGGTAAATTTCTACACGACTGAGATAGCTAGAGAATCTGCTGTGGATGGAGCCACCAGCAACTTTATAGATAAGGTGTTTCAAGGGTCGGGATCAAGTCTTGCTGCCTATCTGCTTAAGAATAATAGACTGAATCAAGATGATCTTGAAAAGATTAAAGACATTCTAGAGGGGGAAGCATAAAATGGTTGATCAGATTTTAGATATGCTCATGCAGTCGTCCTGGCAGATCCTCATGCTGTCACTCATTGTATGGCCATTAAGTAGATTAAGTAAAAAGGCCTACCCGAATTTTGCCTATATCCTCTGGGTCGTGATCCTCGTAAAAGCACTGATCCCCATCAATATCATATTGCCAACTCAACAACTTCCTATTGTTGAATTGGCACCCGTATTTTCAGGTCAATTTATACAGACCGCCAGCATTGAGTCATCATGGAGCCTCTCCATAAAAACCATTCTGGCCATTGTGTGGCTCACAAGTGTTGTCCTCTTGACAATAAAACTTTTTGCTTCGGAATCTTCACATCGTAGAAAAATAAGAAATGCAGTACCAATCACACCTGAACCCTGGTTCGAAGACATGCAGGATGAATTGGGCATTCGACAAAAAATCAGCTTACTTGCTGATGATCATATCCAGAGTCCCTTAATGCAGGGCTTGTGGAAGGTCAGAATTTACCTGCCTCTGGACTTCAGCTCGTGGACGATTGAGGAGCAACAAAGTGTCCTGGCCCATGAACTCACCCATGTCAGACGTTTGGATATTGTAACTATCTACCTGCAAGCAGCAGTAAGAACGCTCTACTTCTTTCACCCCATCATCTGGTTGGTGAATGATCAAATTGATCTTGAGCGGGAGAAAATTTGCGATGATGAGGCCATTGAACTTTCCAAAACCGAACGCAACGCATATGGAGATCAACTATTCAGACAACTGGCAACAGATCAGGGAGCGAGATCAGTTCCCATATTAGCCGGTGGTTTTTTTATGAGCGATAGCAGCATCATCAAACGTTTTCGTTATATCAAAGAAAAGAGGGGAAATATGAAAAACACACTAAAACCACATCATGTAATACTCATCCTGATCGTTATAAGTATGGCAGTTCTCATTGCATGTAACTCAGAAGGACCACAGAGCACTATGGAACCCGCGGGTTTGGAAAAAACGACTGGAACAATCGAAGATGCAGAATTCCAGGCCTATGACAAACCACCAGAACCAAAGGGAGGTTTTGCAGCAATTCAGAAAAATGTTCGTTATCCAGAATTAGCCAGGAAAGCCGGGATAGATGGGACGACTATTTTGCAGGTTATCATCAACAAACTTGGTGTTGCCACTGACCCGGAAATCTTAAGGAGTTCAGGAAATGAATCTCTGGATTCAGCAGCGGTCAACGCGGCTATAATGACCGAATGGATTCCTGCACAGATCAAGGGTGAACCAGTCAGTGTGAAAATATCCATACCCATTGTATTCAGGTTAAAGACAGATGACATAACTAAGGAAAGAGCCGGTTAGCACCTGGTAAATCATGAATCATCTGATTTTGTTCAGCAGCCTTGCAATTGTGAGGCTGCTTTTTTTCCACTAGCCTAACATCCAGAACACCCAGAGTACTGCCAGGGCAGGACCGAGTATCCCCATGAGCAAACCTCCTCTAACAAAGTCTGTGGTTTTCATGTTTCCAGTGGCAAATGCAATGGCATTTGGAGGTGTGGAAATTGGCAAACACATGGCTGCAGAGGCACCCAGGGCCAGGGGAATTACGATGATAGGTTCAAAACCAACTGCAACTGCAATGCCCAGGGGAGCCAGGATATTCGTTGCGGCAGTGTTACTCATAAAATTTGACAGCAAGGTCGTGACATAGGCCAATACAAAAGCGATGGCCAGTAGACCCATGGTATCCATGGGAATGAGACCCAGCATCCATGTGGCAAGACCACTTATTTTTATGGCCACACCGAGAGACAGGCCACCTGCCATGAGCATCAATACATCCCATTGGAGACGGCGCACTTCAGCCACATTCAAAATACCAGTTACCGCAAATACTGTGATAGGAATAAATGAGACAACTGCTGTTGGCATGCCATGTATGGAGCCAGTCATCCACAAAAGGACAGTGAGCATGAAAACAGGGAATACCAGGAGACGTTTCCACATGGGAAGCAATGAACCTGTTCTGGTTTCCCATTCCAGTCCACGGAGATCAAGCGTCTCAGAATTCGAAGGATGCGCATATCGCAAATAGAGCCAGGCAATAAAAAATAACACGATGGCGGGGGGGAGTCCCAGTGTCATCCATTCAACAAAACTGATAGCATGCGTCTCACTGAGTAAACCTGCTGCAATGGCATTAGGTGGACTTCCAATGATTGTTCCCATACCACCCACATTGGCTGCAAAGGGGACCCCAAGCAACAATGCTTTGACAAAGGGATCTTTTTTATCGATCCCGGCAATGACCGGTGCCATCACCGACATCATCATAGCTGTGGTAGCTGTGTTTGACATAAACATGGAAAACACAAAGGTCAATCCCATGGCTCCCAGCAGCACATTTGATGGACGAGATCCAAACCATTTTAAAACAAATCGAGCCATCATCCTATCCAGACCAGTAGTTTGAGCCGCCTGACCCAGGACAAAACCACCCATAAAGAGCCACATGATGGGACTGGCCCAGGGATTCACAAACATCTGCCAATCCTTGGGACCTGTGGCATAAACACCACCTGGTTGACCCAAAATGAGAATTTCCAGACCAATGATAAGTATAGCCACGGCGAAGGCAGGAATCGCTTCAGTCATCCACAGACCTGCTGCAAAGATGAGTATAAAGAGTGTCCACATAGCGGCTGGTTCTAAACCGGAATAGGAGGGGATGAAGGCGATCATCGCTGCAAAAATTGCAGTCCCAATCATCTTAACTAAGCGTCTTGTTGAGGAAATTTCTAATTTCCCAAGTACACGTCGTGCCTGTCGTCTAGTATCGAGCATAATTTATTTTAGAACGTCCAGGAAAAACATCAGACAATATTTTCTTAACATGCTATTCTCGCTCATGTTCGATTAGAGCCTCAGCAACAGATCTGGAACAATCAGCAAGATCATTCAAATCATAGCCACCTTCAAGACCTACCAGCAGATGGGGAGTAATGTCCAGGCAGTACCTGGTAAATTCTGCAAAATGCTCAGGGAGGAGCAGCATACCTCCCAGTGGATCATTTTGGCTGGCATCAAATCCGGCACTGATAATGAGCAACTCAGGTTCCCAATTTTTTAGAAAGGGTAAAACTTTTTTATCAAAGGCGTTGAAGTATTCATATTTACCAGAACCAATGGAAAGTGGCAGGTTCAGAACATTGCTGAAATCACCTTTTTCATGATCAGCACCTGTGCCAGGATAGTATGGCCATTGATGGAGTGAGCAATAGGCCAGATTTGGATCAGACTCCAGTATATGCTGAGTGCCATTCCCATGATGCACATCCCAATCCAGAACCGCCACCCGATTTACACCCTTTACTGTCATGGCGTAATTGGCTGCGATAGCACAATTATTAAACAGACAGAAACCCATAGCAGTGTCACGCTCAGCATGATGTCCTGGTGGACGAGAGATGACAAATGAAGATTCCTGATGTCCCACAATACGATCAACTCCATCCAACCAGGCACCAGTGCTCTGTAGAGCTATGTCGTAGCTCTCAGGGCTCACCATAGTATCTGGATCCAGGCTGAAACCACCGCGTTCAGCAGTGTTGCGAACATTTAAAATGTGCGCTGGAGTATGAACAAGTTTGATCTCTTCAACATCAGCTCTACGTGGCTCAATCCACTTAATCTGGTCCAGTAATTCACTTTTACGGATTCCATCGGTGCAGGCAGATAGCCTCTCTGGTCTTTCAGGGTGACCAAATCCTGTATCATGTTGTAGAAATCTTTCGCTGGTAATAATGTTTATCATGGCGGAAAAGATATTCAAATCTCATGCCTTGTACATATGTATGTCCGAAGAATTGAAAAAAAATCAAAAAAATAACAATCTCTCTTGCTATTATGACTCACAAGACTTACTTGTGACCCAGGAGTCATATTATGAATGCTAGTTCAAAAGATACTGTTTTAAGTCGTAAAGAAAGAGACAAACTGCGCAATAAGGAAGACATTCTGAAAGCTGCAGTGCATCTTTTTGCCCAGAAGGGTTTTGCTGAGACAAAACTCGAGGATGTTGCTGCTCTGGCAGAGTTTGGTAAGGGTACCCTCTACAATTACTTTGAGAATAAGGATGATCTGCTACTCTCTGCATTTGACTATGCAGTAGGGAATGTGTTGGATTTCTTATACGATCAATTGTCTTCAGTTTGGGATCCTCTCGAGCGAATTCGCCTTATTGCCAATTCTCAGTTTAATTACTATCGAGATAATACCGATTTTATGAATGTAATAATGACAAATCATCAGGTCCTGAGAAATCACGCTTGCAGCGTAGAGGTTTTTAATCGCTTTCAAGATTTAAAAAAGCTGGTGGTAATAGAAATGCAGGCTGCCATAGATGCAGGTCAATTGCGTCCTGGAAATGCTCAACATTACGCCAGCTACCTAAGTGGGATGATTCACGGACAGGTCCGTTCGCTAAATGTAGGGGACATGCAAATGGATGAGATGTACGCCGATGAAATAATTGATATTTTTCTAAATGGAGCTAAATCATGAATAAATATTTGCTGACATTGATAGTCAGCCTCACATTGCTTAACTCAGTGGAGGCTGAGACCCTGGAGCTAGAGCTCAACCAGGCTATCAAACTCGCATTGGACAACAATGTGAATATGCAAAATGCCCAGGAAGATCTCCTGAAAGCAAAAGCCCAACGTAAAGAAGCATTCTCCTCTGCACTGCCTGTGGTATCGGCATTTGGCCAGGTATCCCACAGTTTTGCCATTGGTGCTCAGCCGTTAGCATTTCCAGTACCCTTTGGGGTTATTGATGCAGCAGGAAACCCTGTTGGCTTAACCGATGGAGCTGGAGATCCGGTTCCCTTTATTGGGGCTGATGGCATTCCAGTACCTGGACAGAATTTGCAAATGACCGGAATTCAAATGATTCCCCTGGAATTGGCCTTTGGGTCAGATAATACCATGGTCTACGGCCTCAGCTTGACACAACCGCTATTTGAAGGTCGTGTTATTGCTGCGATCCGTGGTGCTAATGTTTATGGGGATCTAGCAACATCAGCTGCCGATGTCACCAGACTATCAGTAATTGAGAATACCAAGAAGGCTTATTATGGTGTCTTATTGGCTGATAAAATGGTCGCTGTTATGCAAAACTCATTGGAAGTCATGCGGCAGAATCTGGAAAATGTAACCGCACTATATGCCCAGGGAAAAACAGCAGAATTTGATGTGATCCGAGCTGATGTTCAGGTAGCCAACCAAACCACCATGGTGAGCAATGCCCGCAAAATGAAAGAACTGGCCTATGCAGGATTAAAACGCAGCTGTGGGTTACAGATTGACCAGGATGTGGTAATACACGGTGAGCTTCAAACTGAAATTGTTAATGACCTCGATCTGGTTGATTTAGAACGGAGAATGATATCTAATCAGCCCATGCTGAATCAACTGGAAGCCAATGTTAAACTCATGAAAGAGAATATCCTCATGGTGAAGGCAGAGTTTATGCCTTCCATAGCTTTGACAGGTTCATATCAGGAAATGAAGTCTTATAGTGACGATGGGTTTGATGATGCAAATTTTAACGAATCCACATCATTAGCAGTGGGTATAAATATGCCCATCTTTAATGGTTTTGGATCCACTGCCAGAGTGCAGAAAGCCAAAGCTGATCATCGGAAATCTGAATATCAACAACATGATATGAAGGAGAATCTACTCCTGGAGCTAAAGAGCATCTTCCTGAGTATTAAAGAATCCTCACGGAAAATTGATGCCGGGCTCAAAGGTGTAGAGCAAGCTCATAAAGGTGTTGATATGGCCCAAAGACTCTTTCAACAGGGAATGGCAAGCCAGCTACAAGTTTTAGATGCCCAGAGCGCCAGTGACCAGGCTGAACTTGGTCTTTACCAGGCATATTTTGAATATAACAGCGCCCGTGCTTCATTGGCACGTGCCCTTGGAGAAGAATAATGAAATCGATAAAGACATGGGTAGCCACACTACTCTTAATCTCAAGCATTTTGGTCTTAGCAAATTGTGGTGGTGAAGCTGAACAAAAAGAAATTATTGAAACAAAAGTCCCAGTTGCACTGGATACAGTGAGATATCAACCCTTTCAGATTGATTTTCATAGTATTGGAAGAGTTGTTTCTGAAAATCAAGTGAGTCTGTTGTTCCAATCAGGAGGACAGGTTGATTCAATCTGGGCCAATATTGGTGACTATGTATTCAAGGATCAACGTCTGGCCAGTATTGAAACAGATGTGTATTCAACCATGTACACTCAGGCAAAATCCATGTATGAAAAATCCAAACGCGATTTAGAAAGCTCCAAGGCCCTTTTTAACTCCAATGTGATTTCCTCTGATCAATTTGAGATGGCCCGTATCGGTCTCGATAATGCCAGAGCTGCCTACACTCAGGCTAAAAACTCCATGGACAATACCATTCTACGTGCCCCATTTAGTGGGTGGATTGTTGCCAAGAATTTGAATATAGGTGATCTTGTCGCTCCTGGAGGAGCCATGCAACCACCCATGATTCTGGCGGATATGAATCGCTTGAAAATCATTGTTCCAGTACCAGAAGCTCGCATCGGGCAGATCAGAAATGGTCAGTTTGCCCAGGTTGAGTTTAAAACTTTCCCAGATCGGATATTTGAAGGTGCCGTGTTGCGAATTGGAATGGCTCCCAAAAATATGTCCAATAACTACGATGTTGAAGTTCGCATGTCTGGCAATATGACGGGTATGAAATTGGGGCTGGTCGGTGATGTTCGTATTGTGCAGGAATATTATGAAGAAGCCCTGGTTTTACCGCTCAATCTGATTCAAGATAATGGGCAGAAGAAATTTATTTTCCTTGAGGAAGCAGGTCGCGCAGTTGAGAAAGAGATCAATATTCGTGCTCTATCAGGATCACAAGTATTTATTGAAGCGGATATTGCCCCTGGTGATATGATCATTGTCAAAGGACACAATGATGTCACTGATGGTGTTCTTTTGGATATCGTGGAGTAGGGAAGGATCACCTCATGAAAATATCAAAACAGGCCATCCAGCATCCCATGGCCGTCATATTTGCATCTCTGGGAATTTTTATTGCCAGCATTGCAGCCTATTTTTCGCTTCCTCTTGAGTTAGTTCCCGTTATCGAAATCCCTTATGCTTTTGTTTCCGCAACCTATATCGGGGCCGCGCCTTCTGAAGTGGAAACTGAGATTATCAAACCTATTGAAGAGAAACTGGCTCAATTACAGGATGTTGACGATATTACTGGTTATGCCATGCAGAACGTTGGTTTTATTACCATCAAATTTTCTCCCGAAGCTGATCTGGATATAAGTATTGATGATCTCAAAGAGAAAGTAAACGAGGCCATTCCTGAACTGAGAGAAGAAATAGATAATGTGACCGTGACGGATATCGATTTTGCAGATACTCCCATTAGCATTCTCAATATCTATGGAGATTTCTCACCCCATGATCTGCGTATTCAAGCTGATCTCATCAAGGATCAACTTACCAGAGTATCTGGAGTGAATCAGGTTGAAATGTTTGGTGGTGAAGAGCGTGAAATTGCCATCGAAATTGACCCAAATCTACTCCTGGCAAATAATCTTAGTATCCCACAGGTATTGATGGCTCTGAGAAAGAGCAATATGAACTTTCCAGGAGGAACCGTCAAGCTGAAGGGACAGGATATTTTTGTTCGAACTGTAGGTAAATATTCTGAAATCGATGATATAGAAAACACCATTCTTGGTGTGGATCAATCCGGAAATGTCAAACGTATCCGCGATGTTGGTACGGTTACCGATGGATTTGAAATACCATCAAGTTATTCAAGATATCAGCAGCAAAATAGTGTGACACTACTTATCTCAAAACGCACCGGTGCTCACATTGTTGAAGCCACCGAGCAGATCGAAGCAGTTGTAGACAAACTCGCTGCAAAATTCCCTCAGGGAATGGAATATGCCTATACTGCCCGACAGGCCACAGATATCGAAAAACAGAATAGTCAGCTGAATCAAAACGCAGCCTGGGGAATCCTGTTTGTCATTATTGTGCTGTTTGCTGGAATCGGTTTCAAGAATGCCCTGATCGTATCCATTGCACTGCCCTTTGCACTCATGTCTTCCTTCCCTTTGATGGCGGTCTTTGATCTGGCAAGGACTGGTATCTCCATGTTTGGTCTCATTATCGTATTGGGTATTGTTGTGGATGGTGCCATTATTGTCGCCGAATCCACCTATCGGCATATGGAAGAAGGATTGGATCGCAAGGCCGCGGCCATACAAGCCCTTGATGAAGTGGGTGTACCTATTATGACATCTGTCATGACCACCATGGTGGCTTTTGCACCCATAATATATATGACCGGTACCATGGGGCAGTTTTTATCTGTGATTCCTAAAGTCGTGATATTCACGTTGGTAGGAGCATTTCTAGCTGATCACTTTCTTATACCAGTTCTGGCCTCCAAGTTGATGATGGTCACGAAACGTGCTGGCATGCTGAGTGGCGAATGGATCGGTAAGCGTTTATATACAAGAATGGTCGGTTGGGCTTTGTATAACCGACTCATTGTTATTCTAGGAATCACGGTCGTTTTCTTTATGTCCATTGCAGCAGTGGGAATTTCTGCTGTCAGCGATACCAAACTTGTCAAGTTGGAAATTTTCCCCAAGGTTGCAAAACCCAGGATTATTCTGGATATCAACACCCCTGCAGGTAGTCAATTGGACTATACCGATGCAGTAGTCAAGGAAATTGAAGCATATCTGATTGGGTTTGAAGAAGTGGATAGAATTGTCTCCACAGTTGGGGAGAGTGGTGTACAGAATGTCCGATTGGCTCAAGGAGGTGGTAAAGGTGCCGAAATTGCCCAGATAAATGTGGATCTGGTTGATGCAGAAGATCGTGATATTTCTGTTGATGATCTCATGGCACTCATGGATGCAGAACTCTCGCGTATACCAGGTGTTGAAATTGTGCTTCAAACAATCGTTGAAGGACCACCCATTGCCAGCAATGTGATCATTGATGTTAGTGGTGATGATCTGGACGCCATCGGCTTTGTTGCCGAACAGGTAAAACGAGATCTTGCCACTGTAGAGGGAGCTTTGAATGTCGAATCCAGTTTGGGTGTTCGTCGAACCGAATTTCAAGCTGTCGTTGATCATGATCGAGCTGCAAGCTATGGACTATCCAGTCAGGAAGTAAGCAACACCCTGGCAGCAGCTATGATTGGTCTGGAGGCCACGACCTACTCTGATGGTCTTGAGGATATTCCAGTTGTGGTTCGTTTGGAGACCGATGGTGACGATGCTGTAGATGCTATTCGGAATTTGAATATTATGAATCAAATGGGTCAGATGATTCCTTTTGAAAATGTGGCTTCATTGGAGTTGGGTAGCAGTGAAACTCTGATAAAACATCAGGATTTTAAGCGCAATATCTCAGTATCATGTGATATGGCAAAGGGTGTTGATGCTACAGATATCAGGAGACGCATGGATCCCTTCCTGGCTCAATTAGCAGTTCCCAATGGTGTGTCAGTGGAGTATGGTGGAATTGAAGATGAAGCCAGTGAATCGTTTGCAAGTCTCGGTAGAGCAATGATGATTGGTTTCATTGTCATTATGATCATCCTCAGTGCTCAATTCCAGTCCATCAAACAGCCTTTGATTATTGGCTTGGCTATTCCATTATCATTTATTGGAGTAATCCTTGGCCTCATGATCACGCGAGTTCCATTTGGAATAATGGCCTTTTTCGGTGTGGTAGCACTCATGGGAGTAGTGGTGAACGACGCCATTGTACTTATCGCTTATGTCAACGATTTGCGCAAGAAAGGAATGCGTGTCCGCGAAGCCCTAATTAAGGCTGGTAGGAACAGACTGCGACCCATCATACTCACCACAGTCACGACGCTTGCAGGTATGATACCTTTAAGTTTGAACCTGGCAGGTGGAGCCGAATATTGGAGACCTCTGGCTGTCAGTTTAATCTTTGGTCTGGCTGTATCCTCCTTCCTGACTCTCATCGTGGTTCCCGTCTTGTATTCCATAATTGAGAGTCGTGCAGAGAGAAAAAAACTGGAGCGAGCAGCTTAGTCGATTTTTCAAGCTTGCTTTAATTTATTAAAATTGTTTTACGAAGGGCTTTGTCATAGCACAAAGCCCTTTGCTTATATATCTTAATCAATAGTTTTGTAGATCAATCAGTTTCAAAAAAATACGGAGATATTATGATCAAAAACAAACTGACAATAGTATTGATGGTCCTGCTGGCATTATTTGCCCTGGGTCATTCAGCTGAAAGATTGGTCCTGGCAGAGTATTTTACCAACGCCGGCTGACCTGGCTGTGGCCCCGCAGGGGCAGAGTTGGACGTGTTCCAACATAATAACCAGGAAGCATTTACATCTATTCACTACCACATGTCATGGCCTGGTAGCGATCCATTTTATAGCTATAACAGTGCCGATGGGAATGCCCGTAGGGCACATTATGGCTTTAATTGGGTTCCATATTTCGTTGTCGATGGGGGTGATCATGCCACACTGAACGAGAATCAGGATGTTTCCCAGTGGGGTGCAGCTGTCCTCGCACAGGCAGCTATAACATCACCTCTCGCGATTTCAGCCACTGGTGACATGAACTATCAGGGAGAAGGCTACATTGATGTAACCCTTACTCCTGAGGCCGGAGCAGATGGAGACTATACAATCCAGGTGGTTCTGGTTGAGGATGGTATCTACTTCATGGGATCAAATGGCTACCCAAATCATGAAGCAGTCATGCGTCATATATTCCCCACTCCAGCTGGTACACCTGTTAATTTGGTAGCCGGTGTGGAAATGACTGAAACTATCAGTGTCCAAATACCTCAGGATTTTGTGATTGACAACTGTCGCCTGGTCGTGTTTGTTGAGGCCGCTGATCAATCAATTCTGAATACAGCTACATTTGATTTGGTTGAGTTGACCCCAATCAACATTCCATATATCCAGACCTTATCGACAAATATCGACCTGTTTGATGACAACGCTGACAACAAACTTAATCCAGGTGAATCAGCAAATTATTATATCGAAATCGAGAACAATTGTGGCTGGCTTGAAGCAACTGGAATTACTGGTTATTTATCCAGCACAGACCCGCTTATTACCATAAGTGATAGCGTGGGTGTGTTTAGTTCACTTCTTCCATGCAGTACAACAAGTAATGAAATCGATAAATTTACATTCACTGTATCAGCAGAAGCACCGCGAGTCAGTGAATTTGAATTCAATTTACGTCTTGTTGCCAATCAGGATTCTGAGACTCCATATGAGACGAATCAGATTGTTACCGTGACAATCGACATGTTCCAGAACAATTTTCCCATTAGCTATACGGGTGGGGTCGTGAGCGGAAGTGCCGTGCTAGACCTTGATGGTGATGGAACTCAAGAAGTAATATTTGGCGGAATTGATAGCCTCCTTCATGTCATTACTGTGTCAGGATCTGAATTGTCAGGCTTTCCCTATGTCTCAAATGGCAAAATTACATCCGCACCTGCTGTCGGAGATGTGGACAATGATGGTGACCTGGAAATCGTATTTACTACTCTTGGTGGTAGTATTTACGTGGTAGAGTCCAATGGAAGTGGTGAATTGATTGCCCAGGCTGCTGGGCTAATCCTGGGAACCCCTGCCGTAGATGACATGGACAATGATGGTGATTTAGAAATCGTTACTACCGGTACTGCCTATGACATCACCGCCGTTCATCATGATGGAACAGCCCTAACAGGTTATCCCAAAATATTAGATGGTGAAAGGATGGAAGGTGCAGCAGCTATTGCCGACTTGAACGGTGATGGATTTAATGATATTATCGTCGGCACCACTGGTGACTTTATACATGCTTATGATGCAAGTGGTAATAGTCTGACTGGATTCCCAGTTGATTTATCTGCTGATATCAAAACCGCACCTGTCGTTACAGATTTGACAGGAGATGGAACCCTGGAAATCATTGCCGGTCAATTGGGTGGAATGATCTATGCCCTGTCAAACACGGGTGCCATACTGTGGAATCATCAACTGGTTGGTATACCTGTTTTGACGGGTCATTCCGTTTTCGATTATGATCAAGATGGTCTCATGGAGACAGTCTATATATTGCCCGATGGTCGAGTAAGTGTTCTGGATCATGCTGGGAATATGCTGGAAGGTTGGCCTCAAACTCTGGCAACCACCTGCTACAGCCAACCCGTTATTGCCGATATCGATGGAGATGATGTTCCTGAAATTATATTAGGGGATGACTCTGATCTTCTATATGCATTTCATATAGATGGAACTCTGCTACCTAATTATCCAATGTTACAGGGGGACAGAGTTCATTGTGCTGCCACTGTGGCAGATTTGGATCTCGATGGAAATGTGGAAATTGTTGTCGGAACGGACGCAGGTCTCAGTGTTGTAGATATGCCTGCAATAAGTGAAGCTGGTCCTTTTTGGTACACATCCCGTGGGGATTACCAGCGGACAGGTTATTTCCCCAATCCCATTGCGAGTTCATATTCACAATCTATTCTGCCTGAATTCCTAACGTTAAAGCAGAATTATCCAAACCCCTTTAATCCCAGCACAACCATTGAGTTTGGGATTCCCAATAGCGCAGTCACAGATATAACAGTATTTGACATATTGGGAAATGAAGTGACTCGCTTGATTGATGGACATCTTTCAGCTGGAAATTATTCTTTAGTTTGGAAAGGTGTAGATCATGCAGGTAATCAAGTTGCCGCAGGTATGTATTTTGCTCGGATCCAAACGGGTGGAGAAGAACAACTAATCAAAATGATGCTGCTAAAATAAGATAGCTCACACTCATTAGAAAAGAAGGCCATCCATTGGATGGCCTTCTTTTTTGTACCAATCATAGGTCAAAATTTCAGAATTTTTAGATCATAAAATTAAATTTTACTAACGTTTCTTTTACGATGAGCTTTGTGGTGGCACAAAGCTCATCGTTTTTCTATGTTATGCGATGCTTTACTTAGGCATATAATACAATTCAACTTGGAGAGATTATGATCAAAAACAGATCCGCAAGCGTAGTGATGATACTGCTTGCGCTATTCGCATTGGGACATACTGCCGAACGATTGGTTTTAACAGAATATTTTACCAACGCTGGCTGACCTGGCTGTGGCCCAACAGGGGCTCAGTTGGACGTGTTCCAACAAAACAATCCAGGGATGTTCACACAAATTTCTTATCACGTAAGTTGGCCGGGAACAGACCCATATTACAACGCCAATACGCCAGATAGTGAAGCTAGGCGAAATTATTATGGGGTCAACGCCGTGCCCGACATCCAGGTAGATGGAATTAATACCAGTTCCTGGCAGAGTGTGATTCCTGCAAATGCGGCTACCACAGCTCCGCTTGCAATTGGACTAGCGGGTAATTTTGATTACCAAAGTGGCATCGGAAGTGTATTAGTGACCCTAGACCCTGAGACTGGAGTGAGTGGAGACTATACCCTTCAAGTAGTTATGGTTGAGGATGGGCTCTATTACATGGGATCAAATGGCTATCCGGATCATGAAAATGTCATGCGGGATATGTTTCCCAGTTCCTCAGGTACAACAGTATCTCTGGAAGCTGGTGTTCAACATGTCGAAGTTGTAGATTTTGCTACCGATCCCAGTTGGATTACTGACAACTGCAGACTCGTCGTCTTTGTCCAGGCAGCGAATCATGTCGTTCTAAATGCTGCTTCTGGTTATGTGGGTGATATTGCACCTCTCAACATCCCCAATCTGGTTGCCTCCAACACGAATGTTGCGATTATTGATGATGATGGTGATGGCACTCTGAATCCCGGTGAATCTGCTGAATACACTGTGACATTAACAAACAGCTGTGATTTTGTCAGCGCTTTCGATGTAACTGGTTACCTGTCTACGGCAAGTCCGTATGTTACCATTACGGATAGTGTGGGATTTTACAATATGATTGTGTCCTGCGATATTGTCACAAATTTCAACGACAAATTTGCATTTTCAATTTCAGAAGATGCACCAGATATTTCTGATTTTGAATTTAATTTGAGAATGGTTGCCAATCAAAGCACTGAAGATCCATACGAGGTCATTTTACCTCTTACTGTGAGTATTGACCTATTTCAAGCCAATTTTCCAGTAGCTGTTTCCCAACCCATATTGGGTGGAAACGCAATTGTGGATCTTGATGGTGATGGTACCAATGAAGTAGTCGTAGGTGGTTCAGATAGTCTTGTCCATGCCTTCACACTTGCAGGCAATGAATTGGCCGGTTTTCCATATACCGTTGGGAATGTGATTATTGGTGCTCCAGCTGTTGCTGATATCGACAATGATGGTGATCTGGAGGTTGTCGTGACTTCCCGTGATCGCAAAATTCATGTCGTCCAACACGATGGATCAGGAGCCGCAATCGCAGAAGCGGCTAGCTATCTCATGGGTACACCTGCTCTAGATGACCTTGATAACGACGGAGACCTTGAAATAGTCGCCGGTGGTTATGGTTACGATTTATTAGCTGTGCATCATGACGGTACCGCGCTGGATAATTATCCTGTCATTATTGATGGCGGACGAATGTCCGGTGGCGTTTCCATCGCCGATATTGATGGAGATGGAAGCAAAGATTTTGTCCTGGGTACCTGGAGTGATAGCATTTTTGCTTACAATCTTAATGGCGAATTGTTAAGTGGATTCCCAGTAGATTTGGTTTCTAATGTTGCCTCTCCTCCTGTCATTGCTGACATAGATGGGGACGGTTCACTGGAAATTTTAGCTGGTCAAGATGGTGGCTATTTCTATGCAATAGATAGTGATGGAACTGTGCTTTGGAGTCAAAGACTTTCCTCTGCCAGTATTCGTACCACTGCCGCGGTGTATGACTTTGATGGTGACGGGTTTATGGAAATTATTTACACAACCCTCGCTGGACTTGTCAATGTTCTTGATTATCAGGGAAATACTATAGCTGGATGGCCCCAGAGTTTAGGTGGAGCCTGTTATAGTTCACCAGTTGTTGCAAATCTTGATGGTGTTGGGGAGCCTGAGATCATCGTTGGTTCAAACTCTGGAGAATTATACGCTTTCCATCATGATGGCATGTCCGTGGATCTATTTCCACTCACCATGTCAGGACCTGTCCAGGGAACTCCCAGCGTGGCTGATTTAAGTCAGGATGGTACCCTGGAGATCATCGTTGGGACAAATAATGACTTGACTGTTATTAATCTTAAGATGCTCTCCGATCTTGGTCCGACCTGGTCGACAGCCCGGGGAAATTATCAGAGGACCGGGTTCTATACTGGCCAGTTCCTGAGCGTTGATGGAATTGAAATGCCTGAGGTGCTGCAATTGAAGCAGAATTATCCCAACCCTTTCAATCCTACTACCACCATTGAGTTTGGTATACCTGAAAATAGTTTCGTGACTCTGAAGATTTATGATATTCTCGGTCAAGAGGTGAACAGCCTTGTACAATCGGAACTTGTGCCTGGCACATACCGCTATCAGTGGAATGGTACCAATGCTTCAGCCCAATCGGTTGAAACTGGTATCTATTTTGCTCGCATAAACGCTGCTGGTTCAGAGCAAATAGTAAAAATGATGTTGCTTAAATAGACATCTCACTATAAATAGAGTAATAGGGGGCCATCCATTTGGATGGCCTCCTGCTTTTTAGGAACGAATCATCAAGACAGAAATATTTTTTCAGGCATAGACCTGAGTATATTCTAGCATGACTTTCCAAGTCAATTCATAAGAAATCAATTTGGAGTTTTAGCATGAGATCATCTGGAAAATCTTTAACCGGCAAAGCACTTCTCGAAAAAATTCGTTCAGACTTTATTGGTTTAGATACCACCTATGAGACGGTAAGCGGGGACAAAACCAGACGAATATATCTGGACTCAACTGCCAGCTCACTCATGCTTAGACCTGCAGCTCACATTACTGCTGAATTCATGAGTCATTATTCCAATACCCATAGTAAACTCCACCATTCCGCCCATATTTCCACTGCTGCCTACGATTGGGCACATGAGAGGATACTCAGCTTTGTGGGTGCAGATCCGGAGATTTATACCTGCTTTTTTACCGGCTCTGGAACCACTGGGGGTATCAATAGGATGGCCCGTGTCTTTCGAGATGTACACCCAGAAAAAGATACAGCAATCATCTCTATCATGGAACATCACTCCAATGATTTGCCCCATCGCAAGCATATGCAGAATGTATATCATGTACCTGTTGATGGTCTGGATGAGAATCAGATGTGTATCAGTCTACCCAAATTGGAACAAGCACTTCAAGATGGTGCGGGTAAGGTTAGTTATGTCTCTATTACTGCAGTGAGTAATGTAACCGGGATAATTAATCCCATCCATGATATCGCCCGCCTTGCCCACAAGTACGGAGCTCTTCTCATGGTGGATGGTGCCCAAAGCGTTGCTCATCTCCCTACAAAAATGTTTTATCCAGATGATCCAGAAGCCTGTATTGATGCCCTCGTTTTCTCTGGACATAAGACCTACACGCCAGGATCACCTGGGGTTGTGATAGCTCGTAAGGACCACCTGTTGGCCATTGAGCCTGAAGAAGTTGGTGGGGGCATGGTAGATCGCGTACTGGAAGATCGGTATCAGGTTAAAGATACCTTTCCGGATCGGGAAGAAGCGGGCACTCCCAATATTCCAGGTGCTATAGCCCTGGCAACCACTATAGAAATTCTTGATCGTATCGGTATGCAAACGCTCATGGAAGAGGAAGACGAAGTGCTGGAAGTTGCCATCAGGGAGATGGCTAAAATGCCAGAGATTTTAGTCTATGGTGGCACAGACCTGAAAGCTTGTCCCCGCGCTGCTTCGATTTCCTTCAACATAAGAGGAATTGACCATGGTCTGGTGGCTGCACAATTAAATGATTACTTCAATATTGCTGTGAGAAATCAATGCTTTTGCGCCCACCCCTATGTCAAAGAAATGATGTCTGACGATCTCGAATCTGAATTTGGGGAAATCGATTTTGGTAATATGTCCCCAGAGTTTATGCGCAAAGCCGGGATGGTGAGAGCCAGTTTTGGTCTGTATTCAACCCTGGAGGATGTAGCTCTGCTCATCGCTGCCCTGAAGGATATTATTCAAAACGGTGAAACATATGGCCAAGCTTATGAGCTGAATTCAGAGAATGATTATGTGAATACATCCTACCGTATTGATAAGGAAGAAATTTTTAATATTGTTGGAGCGATAGATCAGTATATAGGTGACTAAAGCCTATTTAAGCAGTAAAAGTTTCCCACTTGAAACAAGTTCAGAACCCGTACTAATCTGAAAGAAAAAGCTACCTGAAGTTAAGTCGTTTCCCGCATCATCCATACCAGACCACATAAAATTGTACACACCACCATCATTGATCCAATTTGTTTCCGCAAACACTACCTGACCTCTCGTATTAAATACTTGAAGTGTGTAAGCGCCTGATCCATAGGCATGAACAGGAATGGTTGTGCTACTATTAAAAGGATTGGGGTAAGCCAGGGTTAACCTGTTCTGATCTGGTTTTGGGGCATCTGCAACGAACCCTGTGGGTATAAAATTACCATGGATTTCAGTGCTGCCATCTGCTTTGAATATCAAAAGACTTCTATCTGGAAGTTCAATCCACGGCAATTCAGATGCAGCACCATCTGTGGGAGGGGTACTCATAACAACTCGGTGATTGCTATCTGAAAGGTGGGGGGGGAGACTATCATTTTGGCTGGCATCAAAATAATGAATATCAGTCATCAAGGATCGACGATATGCGTACAAATCAGATCCATCTGAAAATAGAAAGTTTTTTAATTGGTAAGGTTGCTGATCTTCCAGTACGATGAGTGCCTGCTGAATTCCTTCAAGTACTGAATCTGAATTTTCAATATTTTTAATGATCCAGAAGAAAAACAGCTCCGAATCTACAACACTCTCCCAGCCTGATCCATCCCACGGCCCCGCGCCATAGGTTTGGGGTGGATGGAGGGCCAACCATTCATCTCCAATCAGCTCTCGAACCCCTTCTTTTCCGACATCACCGTTATGCCCAAAACTGAAGTTCACACCGCTTTCACTGGTATAAATGAAAGGGTGTGGATTTTCAATATCATTTGCCCCTGAACTGGTTTGTCGAAGGTGCCCTATAAGGATGGGTACCTGGCTTTCAGCTAATAGCATCGAGGTATCATAATAAAAATCGATATCTGAATAAGCTTCTTCATCAGATCGAACTGTTTGTGCTTCAGGCACATCCTGACTCACATGATAGCTCGTCATGGCCCAGCCATCACGATTATTATAAGGCCATTCACCTGAGCCACCCTGTAATCGAAATTCCTCCAGCTCACCCATGAGAAAAGGGTGCCATTCACCATCTGTATAGGTGTTGCTCAGAGATTCACCAGGTAAAGCGATGACACCCAGCATACGACAGGGGTACAAAGGCATTACCAGTAGTAGAAAAACGATAGCGCGCTTAAAAAATGGTGTCAGCATGGCGAAAATGTAGTTCATACAGGCATGGATTGAAAGGAATTGGTGCAAGATGCTACATTTTGGGGTCAAAGTTATTATATTTTACTGGGTTGCATCAGGACCTCTTAGAACTATTTTCAATTCAATGTTAAAATTTCAACCTCGCCCTTTTAAAGCTGCCAGATGGCTACCCAATGGTCATTTCCAATCCATTTTTGCATCGCTATTCATGTCGGTGAAACACCCCGATTACCGTCGCGAAATCCTGGATCTTCCAGATGGTGACATCATCGCTGCAGATTGGGTCGATGGTGAGTCTGGCACACCCCTGGTGGTACTTATCCACGGGATGGAGGGAAGCTCAGAAAGCCGTTATGCCCGTCTGCTCATGAGTGAATGCAGTAAGCGGGGCTGGAATGGTGTAGTCCTCCATATGCGTAGCTGCGGCGGACTCATCAATAAACATAAGCAGTTTTACCACGCTGGTTTTTATCGAGACATCGAATATTTCCTGGATACGCGACTACCTGAAATGGGTTTGAGTCAACAGGTATACCTATTGGGTGTTTCCTTAGGTGGAAGTCAGATTGCACACTACCTGGCAAAAGGGAACTCTTTGGAACGTGTAGCGGCTGCTGCAATCATATCCACACCCCTGGATCTGGGTGCATCTGCAGATTTTATGAGCAAAGGGTTTAGCAGAAATTATGTAGTTAGGTTTCGGAATACCCTATTGTTGAAATACCATCTCAAATCAGAACTCATTGGCGATGATAGCATGGCAAAAAAGTTGGCCAAAGCAAAAACCTTCTGGGAGCTGGATAATGCAGCCACGGCACCTATCCATGGTTTCAGAGATGCAGCTCAATATTATGCTGAAATGAGTTCAAAAAACTGTTTGAAGGATATCCCCGTACCTACACTTTATCTGGCCTCTCGGGATGACCCTTTTGTTCCAGAAGCATCCATGCCTCAGAAGTCAGATGGAATGGTTACGTCGGTATTGACAGAAAAAGGGGGACATGTGGGATTTGTAAACCAATATGGGAAATCATGGATGGTTCCCACCGTCTTTAAATTTTTGACTGAGAATTAAGTAAAATTTCAAAATAGAGAAAAGAGGATATAATGAAAAAAAGTTTGTTTTTGGTGTTCATAATCGGGCTAACCATGATGTTGACGTTTTGTGAGAAAGAAGCAGAAGTATCACCTGAAAGATTTCAGGTTTTGGTTGATACAGTAGGTCAAGAACTGGAATATGATGTCTGGATGGACCTCACCTATGAGTTGAGCAAAAATTATCCTGAAGAATATGCCGCGGGTATGGCAATGGTGCGCTCCGCAGAACGCGCTATCATGGAACGCGATGAAACCCGTTTTGTCAAAATCTTTGATCTATTGAAAAACTACCCTGAAAATGGTGCCCTTGAGGTTACTGATCAGATAGCCTTTGGTAATCGATTGGCCTGGGTAATGTCCGATCAGATGCTGCTTTTTAACGAAGCTCCTGCTGTGATGGAATATACCATAGAGAAATTTAGGGAAGAGGAAGAAGGATTGCAGTGGCAAGATGAGTTGGGAGCGATGATCTTCGATACTCAAGCCAATATTTATGAGAAACAAGATGAGACAGAAAAAGCCCTTGAAGCTTATGGTATTGCTCTTGAGTACATGGAACAACCCGAAACTTTGCTGCGCCGTGGCCTCATTTATGAAACTCAAGAAAATTTGGCAGCAGCCCTGGAAGACTATGTAGCAGCACTGCAACTGTCACCTGGCAAGGCTCTGATCAACCAAAAAGTGGTGGAGATTTACACTAAACTTAATCCTAATAAAGATTCTCAGGATTTCATGAGTGATCTCCACACCAGTCTTGATGAACGACGCAAAGAAGAAGTACTCTCAGAAGTTTTTAATATCGATGCTCCAGAATTTCAAGTGACGGATTTTAATGGCCGATCATTAAACAATACCAATATGCTTGGTAAAGTGGTCTTCTTTGACTTCTGGGCTACCTGGTGCAATCCCTGTCGCCGAGAATTGCCTGAGTTTCAGGCATTCTATGATCTCTACAAAGATGACCCTCGCGTTGTGTTTGTAGCAGCATCCACAGACCAGGATAAACAAAAGGTTCAGCCCTATATTGATGAAATGAAATTCACTTTTCCAATTGCTTATGCAGGAGATACAGCTACAAAATTTGGGGTGGAAGGTATCCCAAGTCTGTTTATAATAGGACCACAAGGAAAAATCCGGTATAAGATTGTGGGATTTGATCCAGACAAGGACTTTGTCAGAGAAATGACATGGCGTCTGGAGAGTTTGCTTGATAGTTAAACTATTACAGGAGGAAAGTGGTATGACTCGTAAGTTCTTAGTGGTAATCCTGATGTTTTCAATGGTTTTCGCCTTTGGCCAGGAAGCTAAAACAGGTTGGGGCTTTGGCGGTGTGCCGGCTGTAGCCTATAATTCTGATACTGGATTTTTATATGGAATTGTTTTTGAAGCATATAATTACGGTGATGGATCTCACTATCCCGATTATGATTATACGATTAAGCCTACCTGGACCAGGACTACCAAGGGCAGTGGTGAGAATACCCTCTTTTTCGATTCGAAATACCTCCTGCCAAATGATATCAGAGTGACAGCCTACGCAGGATACCTTACCGAGCAGGCGTTACCGTTCTATGGATTTAATGGTTATGAAGCGAATTATACACCAGGTTTTGAAGCCTCAGATTCAAGCAACTACGTAACTAGGATGTTCTATCGACACGAACGCAATACTCTGCGCTTATCAGCCGATTTTCAAAAGAGCGTTATCAATGAGAATATCAGGGTCATTGCTGGTTTTGGATATATCGATACTCAAGTTGACACAGTTGATGAAGAAGGGCTCAATGAGGGAAAAGATGAAGATCTTCTACCCCTTGATGCCGCGACACTCTATGATAATTATGTTGGTGCGGGTTTAATCAGAGACGAAGAGAAGCATGGTGGAGTGACTAATTTTATTAAACTTGGTCTTGTTTACGATACCAGAGATAATGAACCTAATCCTATGAGCGGTATCTGGACAGAAGCGCTGCTCACCACATATCCCGGCTTTATGGGAAGTGATTTCCCCTTTACCACCCTCACAGCAACACATAGACAATACTTTACACTAATTGAGAATGATCTGTCGTTTGCCTACCGTCTTGGTTATCAACAACAGATTGGTGAGGCTCCCTTTTTTATGCTACCATGGTATCAGAGCAGCTACAAGATGACTGAAGGTCTAGGTGGATCTAAATCCTTACGTGGTATCCTGAAAAACCGCATTGTAGGTAATGCAATTTTTATGGCCAACATGGAAGCCAGATGGAAATTCTATAAAACCGTTATAGGTGGTCAAAACCTATACCTGGCTCTTAATGGTTTTTCCGATTTTGGACAGGTCCTAACTCCCTACGAGGTTGAAGGTCAATCACTTCCAGTTGCTGCTGAGGAAGGATTGCATTTATCATTTGGTGGTGGTTTAAGAGTGGTTCTCAATGAGAATTTCATTATCGCAGTGGATTATGGAATGGCCAAAGACGAACAAGACGGAAATTCTGGTCTATATATTGGATTGGGTTACCTGTACTAAACCAAGGCAATAATTGACCAAAACATTAAAGGCGTAGTGGTGACACTGCGCCTTTTTTTATGAAGTAACTGGTTTGTAATCAGATTCCCTTTTGGAATACAAACCTTCCTATTAGTTTATCCCCGAACACCTCAACATTTTTTGAATAGAATCTGGATATTTAAGTGCGGGTATTGAATCAGCTCTTATAGTGATGCCTATCCCATTTACACAACTCAAATATGGGAGTGAAACATGATCAAATTCAGTAAACAACAGCTCAAAATTCCACAGATGAGCAAGCCCGTTTATCTGGTAACAGGTGGCATGTCAAAGTTTGATAGAGCCATACCGGAGAAGCGGACCGAAGAGCTGGTTATCGATGCCTTTTTAGAGGCAGCCGAATTTATCAAGAAATCCCCTGAAGAATTAAAAGAGTACATCCATAGTTGCTATTATGGTCATTTCGCAGATCATTTTGGTGATCAACTGCTAGGGGAAGCAGTCATACATGATCGTCTCGGCCTGGATCCACTTGGAAATGTCGGTATTAAGACCGGTGGTGCCACAGGTGGCTCAACCATTTGGGAGGCTTACAAAGCTGTTGCTTCAGGCTATTCAGATACAGCCCTGGCCATGGGCTGGGAACGCATGGATGAAGTGCCCACCGATGAGGGAAATCACTACATCGCATCAGCCGCTGATAAAGACTGGGAAACCCCCATGGGTCATATCTATACAGGTTATTATGCTGTCATGGCTCAAAAATACTGGCAGGTATTTGGTAAGGAGGAAGAATCTTTCCGCCGGACCCTAGCTGAAATTGCTGTGAAAAATAAGGGCTATGCCCGCATGAATCCACATGCCCAAAGTCCTATGAAAATCACTGTGGAAGATGTACTAAATTCTCCAATTGTAGCCGATCCACTGAGAGCGCTTGATTGTTGTCTCATGAGCGTTGGAGCATCCTGTGTCATTCTGGCTGATGAGAAAACAGCCTATGAGCTGACAGATAATCCACTGCTCCTGTATACATCTGCTGGTTCCCATACCTTGCGTGTTGCTGATCGTCGCGATATGGATATCCCACTGTTGCCTAATGAGAGTCCAGACCAATACAAAGACCTGGGGGTTCGTTTCCCTGGAGGGGATAGATATCCAGGTTTTACCGGCTTTTTAGCTGCTCGAATGGCTGCTTATTATGCTTATGGAATGGCCGGTATTGTAGATCCCACCGAGGATCTTGATCTTGTTGAATTGCACGATGCATTTACCATAAGCGATATCCAAAGTTATGAAGATATTGGAATCCGTCCCTATGGAGAGGGGCGCACCTATGTAGAATCAGGTGACTGCTATCATACCAACCCATTTACAGGTCAACCCGGGAAACTACCGGCCAATCTCTCAGGAGGTCTCATTGGCTGTATGCATGCCGTAGGAGCCACAGGTATTATGCAAGTTATTGAGGTGGCTCAACATATCTGGGGCCGATGGTCAGAGATGCACGCTGATGAAGCAAAGTGGAAACGATTTAACCGTGTGAAACCAGATGATTGGACTGATCTGCAGGTGAAGGGAGCCAAGAGAGGTTTGGCAATTAGTCACGCCGGTGTGGGATCTCATGTAACTGCTACCGTCCTGGTTCATCCAGATCATCAATTAAAAGGGAGGGGCTAAGATGACTACTCAAAATAGAGGAACTGTCAAGGTCGAGAATGGTCGCTATCGTGTCACAGGTAATTTCCATTATGCCTACCCTAATGACCCCATCCGAGATGAATCCGGGAAACTTCTGGGTATTACCAATCCAGCTGATATGACGCATATCCATGCCTATGGTGGTGAAGCACCGTTTTTTGAAAATCTAAGCAATGCCAAATTGCTGGGAACTAAATGTGCTAATCCCAAATGTGAGACCTATGGTTCAATTTATATTCCATATCGAATTCATTGCCCAGACTGTCTTATGCGTAACGAGGAAGTCGATCTCACTGAATTAGCTCGTAAAGGGGCCAGCGTACATACTTTTATGATAACTGAACGGACAGGTGCTTTCAATACCCTGGAAAAACCAATTCGGTTTGTAAATGTTGAGTTTGAAGGTGTATCCACTATCCTCATGGGCTATTTATCAATTGGAGAACCCGAAATTGGAATGAAAGTGGTGCCTATCTTCCAAACGAAGAATCCAACTTTCACTATTATGGATCTTTCCTGGGTACCTGCAGGAACAAGTGTTGAGGACTTGCCTGAAGGATTTGCTTTTTAACATAGGTTTTATGTAAAACAATTAACTCCAGGCTGGGATCCGAATCCCAGTCTGGACAATTGATTAGAAAATATTCGCAGTTCCCCATTCCACCTTTAAAACAAATATTCATTGATTGCCCAGTTATGTCATGTGCTTTTACTTGGTATGGCATGTGTTTAGTCTAATTTTGCGCCGATGAAACCTTTGAATTAGGAGTCGAGACCTTGAATCGTTTTATAGAGTGGTGGCAGCATTTACCATCACAAATGGATCCAGTCATTTTCACTATTGGAAATTTTCCGCTGCGCTGGTATGGCATGATGTACATTGCCGCCTTCGGAACAGCATACCTCGTGGCAAAATATCGTATCAAGGACGAAAAGTTACCATACAGCCTGGATTTTTTAGCTGATGCCATCATGTATGCTATTGTTGGTGTCATCCTTGGGGGACGTTTTGGATATGTGCTTTTCTATGGTTTTGAAGATTTGCTAATGGATCCAATCAGAATCATCTCCCCAATTGCCAAAATAAATGGTCATTGGAAATTTACAGGCATCTCCGGTATGTCATATCACGGGGGTGGTATTGGTGTAACAATCGGGCTATGGCTATACGCACGTAATCATAAAGTGAAGTTTTTTGAATTAACAGATTTGATCATGGTAGGTATCCCATTAGGCTATACTTTTGGACGTCTTGGGAATTTTATCAATGGTGAACTCTATGGCCGGGTCACAGAAAGCTGGATAGGAATGTATTTTCCTCATGCCAGAGATGGACTCCTTAGACACCCCTCCCAGTTATATGAAGCACTGTTTGAAGGGATAGTTTCATTTGCTATTGTATGGTCCTTCAGGAAGAAGGCACCATTCCAGGGTTTTCTCTCCGGTTTATTTTTATTCACATATGGGTTTGCACGATTCTTTATTGAATTTTTCAGACAGCCAGATGAACACCTCGGGTTCATATTATTAGATTACTTTAGCATGGGACAGATCCTCAGCTTTGCAATGATGCTGGGAGCAAGCTTGGTCTGGTATCTTGGGTACGCCCAACATAAGAATGCAGGAGAAATGGCCAAGTGACCTTGCTTGTTCTTGCAATAGGGGCACTGCTTCTAGGTCCATTCCTGGCAAAGATCTTTGAGCAACAACCAGGCATCAATCGATTCCTGGATGGATTCATCCTAGTCTCCATTGGCGGTATTGCCGTCGTCCATCTCTTGCCTGAAGCTGTGGTCGAAATCGGGGGAATGGCACTCCTCATGGTCGTATTAGGGGCTTTGTTACCCTATTTCGCAGAACGTGCTTTTCACAACTATGAAAGAGCAACCCATAGTGGTGTGCTTGTCCTGGCCTTTAGCGGTATTCTGGTGCATACGCTCCTGGATGGCATCGCTGTGTCACAGGCTTCTAGAGACCATGGATCTGGTCAGGTCTTGGCGTATGCAGTCATCTTACATCGTCTGCCTGTCGGGTTGCTGATATGGTGGGCCTTAAAACCGCTCAGCAATATAAAAGTCATTGCGGGTGTCCTTGTATTGATGAGCCTGGCAACTGCTGCAGGTTTTACACTGGGAACTGCTGAATTTCCAGGGGCACATTCAACCTACATTACATATTTTCAGGCATTGGTAACTGGATCACTCCTGCATGTGCTCTTTCATCGCCACATTCATGGCGTTGCTTCAGAGGAACATGAACATGAGCACAAACATTCCAGATCAAAAAATGCCTTACCTTCGGCTCTCGGTGCATTTGTCGGGGCTGGTCTTTTGTATGCTTTACCGCTTGGTCACGAATTACCACATGCCCATTCAATTGGATCAACTGCCAACCTTACCCTCTCCCTCTTTTTTGAGAGTGCACCCGCTTTGTTATTGGGTTTTTTAATTGCCTCCTCCATCCAAAATTTTATTCCTGAAGCTGGAATCAATTGGCTTCACTCAAAAAACAGAGCCATTAGAGTTGGGAAGGGGATGCTCTTTGGACTTCCGCTACCCATCTGTTCATGTGGGGTTGTCCCGCTTTACCATAGTCTCGTCAGAAGAGGAGTATCTGTTGGTGCCGGAACCGCATTTTTAATCGCCACCCCTGAATTGGGCATCGATGCTATCATGATTTCCATACCTCTCCTGGGTTGGAAGATGACTGTGGCACGTTTGGTTGCAGCTGCTTTGATTGCCTGGCTTGTTGGGTATATCATGGATCTGATTGTACCTGCAAAACAGGCATTGTCAATCCCTGTGATTGAGCCGGAAAAACTGAAAACAACAGTCAATCCCTGGAAGCGCTTCTGGTCTACCCTTAATAAAGAAATGATCGATCATCTTGGTCCCTGGGTTCTTATGGGTCTCATCATTGCAGCCATTACAGACCCCTTCCTGGGCAAGCTCGATTGGAGCTCGCTTCCTTATGGTGTTGATATCCTCATCATGGCTCTCATTGGGATGCCCCTGTATGTTTGTGCGACTGGAGCAACACCCATCGCTGCTGTCATGCTGCTGAATGGAGTATCTGCTGGAGCTGTACTCGCCTTTCTGATTACTGGACCTGCCACAAATATTACCACCCTCGGGGTGATGAAAAAACTCCATGGCGGGCGGGTTGCAATTATTTTTCCACTCGTGATTATTGGCTTAACCATTGTCATTGGGTTTGGCGTCAATTTTATCATGGGCGATTCAGCCCATGTGGGAGCCGGAGCTGAAATAAGTGATGATCACTCATGGATTAATCTTCTGGCAGGCAGTATCTTATTGATGCTTTTTGCTGGTTCGCTATTCAGAATTGGTCCGAGAGGCATGTTGGAGAATCTCTATGAGGGTCTGGGAGATTCTGAAGAAGATGACGATTGTTGTGATGACTGTCACGATTAGAGGATGAATTGATGAAAATTTTGCTGGCAGGTGGTGGAAGCTCTCATGAACGCGAGGTCTCGTTAAAATCTACTGCAGCCATGGAGCGAGCACTCCAGGAATTGGGATATACCTACCGACGGCTGGATCTAAGAAACGAACTTGATATCATTCACGAGTATGATGATTCCTATGATATTGTTCTCCTTGGCTTCCACGGTCGAGCAGGCGAGGATGGACTACTTCAGGCCAACCTTGAGGCCAATCAGATTCCCTATACAGGCGCTGGTGTTGCTGATAGCTTATTGGCTTTCTCAAAGGATGCCTCCAAGCGCCAATTCAAGAAACACGGTATCCCAACTGCAGATTGGGAACTGCTTCTTCATGAAACGGGTCAATCACTACCTGAAACCAAACTTCCATTGCCATACGTTATCAAACCTGATAACGAAGGCTCAACAATTGGTCTATCGGTTTGTGAAAACCCTGACGATCTGGTTCAGGCTCGACAAGTTTCAGGAGCTTTCAGTAGGTTAATCTTTGAGCGATTCGTTCCTGGGCGCGAACTCACGGTAGGTGTCCTTGGAGATCAGGTATTTCCCATCGTTGAAATCTTCCCGGGTCATGAGTTGTATGATTATGAATCAAAATATACTAAGGGCATGAGTAACTATGAGTGCCCTGCTAAGCTGAGTGAATCACTGACCAGGCATATCAAGGATTTAGCAGTAAAATCAATGCAGTCAGTAGGTGTTCAGGTATATGGCCGAGTTGATTTTCGTCTGGATCCTGAGAATAAACCATGGTGTCTTGAGATTAATACTTTACCTGGGATGACAGAGACATCACTTCTACCTATGGGTGCTGCCGCAATTGGTCTCAGTTTTCCCCAACTAATAGATGAGATTTTAAAATTAAGTTTGAATAAATATAGCTAGGCTAGCAAGTATGAGTATTCGGTTTTATAACACAATCACACGTCAGAAGGAAGCATTTGAATCCCTGGAAACTGGTAAGGTTAAGATGTACACCTGTGGACCTACTGTGTATGATTATGCTCATATTGGTAATTATAGAACCTTTATCTTCGAGGATCTGCTGCGCCGATATCTTGAGTTTCGTGGATTCGATGTAAATCAGGCAATGAATCTCACCGATGTAGATGACAATACCATCCGCCGAAGTCGGGAAAGAAATATTTCACTCACCAAACTTACCGATGAATTTAAAGCGGCCTTCCATGCAGATTTGAAAACATTGAATATGCAAGCGGCTCAGAATTATCCTGAGGCCACGAACTTTATCCCGGAAATGATCACCATGATTACAGACCTGGAAACCAAAGGCTATACTTATACAACTCCAGACGGGAGTGTATTTTTTAATATTGAAAAGTATGAGCAATATGGAAAGTTGGCCAACCTCAACCCAGATGAAATGTTGAGTGGTGGTAGAGTCGCAGATGATAGCTATGAGAAGGAGGGAGCACGAGATTTTGCCCTCTGGAAAGGGTATAAACCTGAGGATGGAGATGTTCAGTGGGAATCGCCTTGGGGAAAGGGCCGTCCGGGCTGGCATATTGAATGTTCCGTCATGTCGACTCAACTCCTTGGTCCACACTTTGATATCCATTGCGGTGGTGTTGACAACATTTTTCCTCACCATGAAAATGAATTGGCTCAGAGTGTCTGTGCTACAGGTGCAGATTTTGTCAACTATTGGCTTCATTCCGAGTATTTGCTGGTTGACAATAAGAAGATGTCTAAGTCGCTCAACAATTTCTATACGTTGAGAGATCTATTGGATCAGGGTTATCCTGCTGAAGCCATTCGTTGGATGTTGATCACCACCCATTATCGCCAGAAACTCAATTTCTCTGTATCCCGTCTGGAAGAAGCCCAAAAGGCTGTAAATCGTCTGAGAGAATTCTACTCAAAGTTGAAGTCATATAATGGCTCAGGGGCAGAGGATGCCGGGGATCAGATAGGTGTTGCTGATGATCAGTTCACATCAGCTATGGATGATGACCTGAATATATCAGGTGGCCTGGCAGCTATTTTTGAATTGGTTCGCTGGGGCAATAGATCCATGGTAGAGGGTCAGTTAAGTGCCACCGGTGCTACTGATCTCATTAGTCTGGTCCACAAGTTTGACCATGTCTTGGGTGTGCTTGAGATGGAGAGTGGGTTGAACATTGAAATTGATGCTGAATTCATTGAAGCAAAAATCGTAGCCAGAAAAGAAGCACGAGCCAATAAAGACTTCGCCAGAAGTGATGCCATTCGAGATGAGTTGGTGGCTCTGGGTGTTGAGTTGATTGATACACCTGATGGTACCAAATGGAAAATGAAGTAGTCCACTAGAACCAACCCAGTAAGTAGCACTTTCCACCTTCAAAATTATTTCAGAATTACTTTCTCAATAGTTCTTGTGTCTGCAAGACCAGCATATATATTCTTCGGCTTTTAGAAATTTTAGATAAAAAACGGCCAAGGTAGCTCAGTTGGTAGAGCATCGGTTTTGTAAACCGGCGGTCGCAGGTTCGATTCCTGTCCTTGGCTCGAACTTTTGTTTTTTTTATTTGGGTCGATGGCCGAGTGGTTAAAGGCGGCAGACTGTAAATCTGCTCTCAATCGAGTACGGTGGTTCAAATCCATCTCGGCCCACGCTTTTTAACAATATTGGGGAGGCAATTCGAAGAAGTTGCTGTCTGAACCCAGTGGGTGTAGTTCAATGGTAGAACACCAGCCTTCCAAGCTGGTTATGTGAGTTCGATCCTCATCACCCGCTCAACTGACAGTGAATTGCCCCTAGGACCGGGGCTTTTTTATGTCAACTGCTCGGGTAGCTCAGTCGGTAGAGCACCTCCTTGGTAAGGAGAAGGTCAGCGGTTCAAATCCGCTCTCGAGCTCTAGCTTCCCCATAGAATTATTAACAACATGAAGCGATACGGAGGAATTGAAGTATGGCAAAAGTAAAATTCGAACGTAATAAGCCGCACGTCAATGTTGGAACGATCGGTCACGTTGATCACGGTAAGACAACATTAACAGCAGCTATCACACAGGTGTTGGCAGCCAAGGGATTGAGTG